>Ga0302325_10001880_pt1 | contig 52543 bp, 47 predicted proteins | sample Palsa_T0_2_FD_201948 | JGI IMG/M metagenome (GOLD analysis project Ga0302325, IMG submission 201948) | Peat permafrost microbial communities from Stordalen Mire near Abisko, Sweden - Palsa_T0_2 | ecosystem: Environmental > Terrestrial > Soil > Palsa > Peat permafrost | place: Sweden: Abisko...
TGCCACGTCGATTCCGAACTCCACCTTATATTCCACACCTGTTGCTTGTGCGGGAACTAAACGTCCCCGGCCTTTAACTTTTTCGGTCATAGTAGTTTGATGCGAGAACTAAACGCAGGTTGCACGAGTTACGGGGATATAGTACCGCAGGACGGGCGAAAGCTCAAGGGTGATTGCGAAACCGTTTCCAAGTCGCGTAAAAGAAAGATAAGAAGACACTTAGACACACCCTAAGCTCCGGACGGGGCGAGCTATGGTGACTCGAGGTCGTGATCCTAGCGAACTTGCGGCGAACAAAGGAGTTGGAGCCTGAAACGGCATGGAAAAGAGCGTCCGGAGCCCGCTTGGCGTGTCACATACCCGATTTGCTGTATTTTTGAATATTGATCTGGAGATTTCGCGGATATGCATGTTTTTCAGTGGTTTTCAACAGGCCCACGCGAGCAGACGAATACCACGCCGTCTTAGGCTGTGTTTTGACGACGGCGCTTGATCCACCCGGGGCAGAGCAGCGATCTGGCGGCTACCCAAGCGTTTCAAACAGTTCGTTGGTCTTACCGAATTCGGGGTCGCCCTGGCGAATGATTGTGGCTTCCACGGATTTGAAGGGCTCCTCGGTGGGAATACGATCGAGCCAGCGCTGAAGAGAAAGCTTTTCGTGGTCGGAGAAATCGAGCCGAACGATCACGCGGACATTTGCGTTGGGTTCCTCTTCGTCTTCGACGCCTTCGGCAGCCTTCGGGCGTTTTGCGGATGATTTTTTCTTTCCGCCGCGCTTCCCTTCTCCGCCATGTTTCGAGGCGACGGAATGCTTTTCCGCGGGATGCTCGGCGGAAGCTTCGGCGTTTTGTTCCGCGGCGGTGGCGTTCTCTTCTTCGGGTTCCTCGCGCTCAAATTTAATGGTGAGTTTATTGCCGAGACGAAAGCCTTGTTTCCAGCTTTCCACTTTGTGGCGAGCGTGCTGTGCGGTTTCCTCGTCTTTGCCGAAATCGAAAATTAAGTAAGAGTGAGCCATGCATCTTCTATATCGGCAGTCAGCCCTGTGTGTCAAGGGACATTGGAAGGAAACAAAAAACGGAAGCTTGAAATTCGATGCGGCGACGATGGTAGAATATAGTTGAAGATCGAAAGGCGATGGAGTTCGCCTAAACCGTCTGCTATACGGACTGATGACTCCTGGCCGCCGCCCGGCGCCAGGAGTTTTTTTGTTGGACGGGGCGGCGCGCAGAGAAAGGAGATACTTTGCGCATATCATTGCTGATCGTTTTCGGGGCTTTAGGCACTCTGGCGCGCTACGGATTGCAGGGGCTGGTGCAAGAGCGCACGGGCTCGAGTTTCCCCGCAGGGACCCTCGTCGTCAACATACTCGGATGCTTTCTACTCGGCGGCGTGGCGGAATACGCGCTGACGCATTTGTCCGTCCCACCCGAATGGCGCATCGGGATTACTGTGGGGTTTCTTGGCGCGTTCACTACATTTTCGACTTTCACGTTTGAGGCGGTTCGACTGATTCAAGACGGAGAATGGGCGCGCGCAGGGACTTATCTATTGGCGAGCGTGGCGGGCGGGATGCTGGCGATCATCGCGGGAATGCGATTGGCGGACAGGATTTAGGGGGGGCAATATTTAGGAGGCCGCAATGGAACATGAACGATTTGAGGGCGAACGAACGCTGATGCGCATTCATATCGGCGAGTCCGACCGCTGGCATGGAAAGCCGCTGTACGACGCGATCGTGGAATTACTGCGGGGAGAAAAATTCAGCGGAGTTACGGTGCTGCGCGGTGTGGGCGGTTTCGGTTCTTCCAGCGTGTACCATACCGAAAAAATCATGAGGCTTTCGCAGGATTTGCCCATCGTGATCGAGGTGGTGGAATTAGCGGAACGCATCGAGAAAATGCTGCCGCAGCTCGATGAAATGATCAGCGGGGGGCTGGTGACGTTAGAGAAAGTTCGCGTGATTCTTTATCGGTCGCATAATTAGAGTAAACCGCAAGTTAAGATGCCTTGAAAACTTACCGAATAGCGGTGTTGTGCTACCCGGTTGACCTATGTTAGGGTAAGCGAACAAAAAGCGAATGAGGCGAGATGGGCGGGAGCCTGCGAAGGCGATGATGCCAGTGGAAGTCAAGGAGCCGGCGAGACGCCGGCGCTACGAACGGCAGTATTGCGGCGCCACGACAGCATAGGGCGGTTCTGCTACAGGCCGTAGGAGGAACCATGAGCGCATCAGGATCGGGGCATGGTCTTGCGCTAGAGCGAGCGACTGGGACAGTCCCGGCAGTCAATCCTCGAACGACGATTGATACGGTGCAGGAGGCTCTGAGCGCTCTGGCGGGGCGATATAGGACGGACGAAGTGCTTACCGCGGTAAGGCACATTCCGGCGCGAGAGGCACGGTTCGTTCCGATGCCTAGCTGGGTGCGGCCGGAGTTGGCTGCGGCGTATCAAGGCAAAGGGATCGAGCAACTCTTCTCGCATCAGGGCGCGACGGCGGAACTGGCGCGGGGCGGGAAAAACTTCGTCGTTGTGACTCCGACGGCATCGGGGAAGACACTTTGCTACAACCTGCCGGTGTTGAACGCGATTCTCGAAGACGCGGATACTCGCGCGCTGTACCTGTTCCCCACCAAGGCGCTGGCCCAAGACCAGCTCTCCGAATTGCACGATCTGGCGACGCGGCTGGACGATTGCTTTGGCGTGTTTACATATGACGGGGATACGCCGAGCGACGCGCGGAAGGCGGTGCGCGAGCGCGGGCATGTGATTTTGACGAATCCGGACATGCTGCACACAGGAATTCTGCCGCACCACACGAAGTGGACGCGTGTGTTTGAGAATTTGAAGTACGTGGTGCTGGACGAGCTGCACACATACCGAGGCGTGTTTGGAAGCCATTTGGCAAATGTGCTGCGGCGGCTTGCACGAATCGCGGAATTTTACGGGTCCAAGCCGCAATTTATTTGCTGTTCGGCGACGATTGCGAATCCCGGCGAGCTTGCGGCGCAGCTCATCGAGCGCGAAGTGGAAGTGGTGGAAGAGAATGGAGCGCCGGCAGCGGAGAAGCTTTTCGTTTTTTATAACCCGCCGATGGTGAACCGCAACCTGGGGATTCGGCGCAGCTATTTGAACGAGACTACGCGGGTGGCGAAGGAACTCCTTGCGCGGAAATTGCAGACGATTGTTTTCGCGAACAGCCGCCTGCATACCGAAGTGCTGCTGACATATTTGCAGCAAGCCAACCGGCCACAACCCGGACAGCCGGAGCCGGTGCGCGGATATCGCGGGGGATATTTGCCGGGCGAGCGGCGCGAAATCGAACGCGGGCTACGCGAAGGGCGAGTGCGCGGAGTGGTCGCAACGAATGCGCTGGAATTGGGGATCGATATTGGATCGCTCGACGCTGCGGTGATGGCGGGATACGCGGGCTCGATTGCTTCCACGTGGCAGCGCGCAGGACGAGCGGGGAGGCGAAGCGGCGCGTCCTGCGCGGTGCTGGTGGCGTCGTCCGCGCCGTTAGATCAATTTATCGTGCAGCACCCGGATTATTTCTTTGGACGCTCGCCGGAACATGCTTACGTTCAGCCGGACAATCTGGAGATTCTGATCAACCACCTGAAATGCGCGGCGTTTGAGCTGCCTCTTTCACCCGACGAAAGAATCGGGAGCGTGGACTTGCAGCAATTGTGCGAGCGGCTGGCGGAGGCGGGATATCTCCATCGCAGCGGCGGAAACTGGCACTGGGTGCAGCAGGCGTATCCGGCGGACACGGTGAGCTTGCGATCGGTGACGTCGGACAATTTTGTAATCATCAATGTGACGGGAGAGAGCGAAGGCGAGCCTGAAGTGATTGGCGAAGTTGATTTCTCTTCGGCGCTCACGACAGTGCATCCGAAGGCGATTTACATTCACCAGGGACAGCAGTATCACGTGGAGCGGCTGGATTTCGAGCAGCGCAAGGCCTATGTGAAGCGCGTGAACGTGGATTATTTCACGGACGCGATTCGCTACACGCAAGTGCGCGTGCTGGAGATCGCCGAGGAGGAGCGCATTGCGGGACCCGCCGCTCGCGCGCATGGCGACGTGCTGGTGCGCTCGCAGGTGGTGGGATTCAAGAAGATCAAATTTTTTACCAACGAGAATGTGGGCGCGGGAAAACTCGAATTGCCGGAAAACGAAATGCACACAACGTCGTTCTGGATCACGCTCGAACGCGGGTTGCTGGCGCGATTGCCTTTTGCGCTGTCCGACCGGCAGAGCGGGATTTTCGGCTTGCTGTACGCGCTGGAATCCATGGCAACGCTGTTGCTGATGTGCGACCGGCGCGATCTGGGAACTGCCGTAGGCGAGAGGCCTGCCAGCCCCGGAATCGAAACGGATTGGCAGGAGTTCACGACGGCGATGAACGATCCATCGCAGATGAAGGAATTCTTCGAGCCTAATTTATACCTTTACGATGCGTATCCGGGCGGGATTGGATTCAGCGAGCCGCTTTTTCGGGTGCACGATTTGTTGTTGCGGCGGACGCGCGAGTTAATCGCAGCTTGTCCGTGCGAGCAGGGGTGCCCTTCCTGCGTGGGACCAGTGGGAGAAAAGAGCGAGCGTGCGAAGGAAGCGGCACTAAATATTTTGGAGCATCTGTGCGCGTGAGCAAGACGACGCTAGATCGGTTTTCGCGAGTGAAGGCGTTGCAGAAACCGCTAAACGGGGCGGCCCGCGCTTCGAACTCGGCGCTGCCGAAGGCTTTCAGTGAACGAGAAAGTGCGGCTGGAGAACCGCGCGGGTTTTTAGCCAACATTCCTGAAGGCGCGGGGCGACTGGCGGAACTTCTGGGTGCGACGCCATTGCGAAATGAATTTGGCGAACATCTTGCGCTGCGGAAATGGTTCTCCGACGTGGCGGACGACGTGAAAACGGATTGCTCGCCATTGGGCCACGGCTTGGCTGACGAAAGAATGGATGCGTCGGCGCTGCGGCTTCTGCTGCCGGACGCTGCGGAGGAAGCGGGAGACCCTCGGCAATGGCTTTTTTTGGACACGGAAACTACAGGGATCATGGGCGGGAGCGGAACCTACGCGTTCATGGTGGGGATTGCGTGGTGGGACGCGGGCGGCCTGGAAGTGGAGCAATTTTTTATGCGGGACCATAGCGAGGAGCATGCGCTGCTGATGACGCTGGCAGAGCGAATGGCGGAGCGCCGGGTGCTGGTGACGTTCAACGGCAAGTCGTTCGATTGGCCTCTACTGGAAACGCGCTATCGGATGACGCGAACGCTGCGACCGCCTGCGCCGCGCGCGCATCTGGATTTTCTGCATCCGGCGCGAAACTTGTGGCGATTGCGGATTGGGTCGGTTCGTTTGCAGGAACTCGAACGGCACGTGCTGGGGTGGAATCGCGGGGCAGACGTGGCGTCGGAATTCATCCCCGAAATATATTTTGATTTTCTGCGCGGAGGGGCGCCGGAGCCGCTGGTCCCGATTTTTCTGCACAATCAAATGGATCTGCGGGGACTGGCGGCGCTTTCGAGCCGCATCGTTTCGCTGCTGGCCGAAGCGGATAGGCCAGGCAAGGACGGATTCGAGCTTTTCGGACTCTCGCGAATATGCGAGCGGCGCGGAGAAGCGACGCGGGCGCGGAAACACTACGAACAGTCGCTTGCGGCAGATGAATTGCCTGCGGAAACGGATAGAGCGGCCCGGCAATCGCTGGCACGGCTGGCGAAGCGCGAGGGCGATCATTCGAAGGCGCGCGATTTATGGGAAGGAATGCTGGGGAATTCGCGCGAAGGATTTGAAGCCTACGAACAACTGGCGATTTATTACGAGCGCTACATCCGCGAGCCTCAACGCGCGGCGTCGATTTCACGCGATGCGCTAGCCGAACTCCAGCGAGCGAGGCGCTTGGGCACGATTGCGCGGGCACGCTACCAACAGATACGCGCGCGATTCGAACATCGCCTGGCAAGGCTGGAGCGAAAGGCCGGACGTTTGCCGCTGGAGCCGATAGCTGAGGAATCTCCGGCCCAAGCTGCGGAATCAGATGGAAGAGACAAGAAGAGGAGTTCCCATGCCCGAATCGGATAGCAGCGCGGCGAGACTTGCAAGAAGCTCTGAACTGGAGGCTATCACCATGCCTGGAGTAACGGATCCTTACCTGCGCGAGCAACTTGAAAAGCGACGCACCGAGCTGAATTCCGTGGTTTCGGCGGCGACGCCGGAGGCTCCCGCAGCGCCGTTCCTGGAGATTCTGGTGGAGGTGAACTCCGCACTTCAGAGGATGGACGACGGAACATACGGCATTTGCCCGACTTGCAATGACACGGTGGAAAAAGAACGCCTTCTGGCCGATCCGCTGGTGAAATTTTGCCTGGATCATCTTACGAGCGGGGAGCAGCGCGCTCTTGAGCGCGATATGGAATTGGCGGCGAAAATCCAGCGCGGGCTGCTGCCGGAAACGAATCTGCGATTTAGCGATTGGCGAGTCCACTACCAATACAAGCCGGCGGGCCTGGTGAGCGGCGATTACTGCGATTTGATTTCGCCATCGAACGGGGATGGGAAGCTGGTGTTTCTCTTCGGCGATGTGGCGGGCAAAGGAGTGGCTGCCGCGCTTCTGATGTCGCACTTGCACGCAATGTTTCGCAGTCTTTCCGGCGTGGGACTGGAACTGGACGGGCTTCTTGAACGGGCGAATCACGTGTTTTGCGAGAGCACGATTGCGGGGCAGTACGCGACGCTGATTTGCGGGCGCGCGGGCGGCTTCGGTGAACTTGAGATCGCCAGCGCCGGACATTTTCCCGCGCTGGTGGTGGAGAAGAATGGGGTGAGGAAGATTGCCTCGACGGGAGTGCCACTGGGAATGTTTGCGAAGAGCCGGTACACGATTGAGCGGGTGCTTCTGGAACCGGGAGACAGCCTGATTCTGTACACCGATGGAATTTCGGAAGCGGCAAACACGAAGGGCGAGGAATACGGTGTCGCGCGGATCATGCGCGTGGCGGGCGAACGGCACGGATGGGTGCCACAAGAGCTGCTGGCGGCTTGCCTGAAGGACGTGAACAGTTTTTCGTCAGGCACGCGACAGGCTGACGACCAGACTATGATGGTGATTCACCGTACGGATTCGGCGGGTTTATCGCTCAACGACTGAAACTCGCGGTCGGACTTGTGATAAGAAACCGCGGCGGCGTCTGACCTTTCCGTTTTCTAAGCACCAAAAGCAACAGCGACGTGTTGAACTAGCCTGGTGATGGCCTGCGGAGGCTTGGCATCCGAGTCGGTGGGAACCGGCGCGGCGGGGAGACTGATCGCGCGGTTGATTTTGTCGAATGTATCGCGGCCGGCGTTTTCAACAATCAGACAGGTGGTCGCGGCGCAATGAAGAAAGACTCCGCCGGAGTCGGTCTGAAACTGGAAAAAATTGGGGCGGCGGAAAAGTTCCTTGCGATCCGTGTGTTTTAGTTCCAGCACTTCACTATACTGGCCGAAAAAACGCGCGGCATCGTCCGGGTTGTCCAGCGCGACGCGGAACACCAGCGAAGTTTTCCTGGTCGAGGCGTTTTCGAACGTAGCGTAGCGATCGCCTTTCCACGCCGGAGAAATCCTATCGGCGCGCTCCTGCCCCAGAAATTGTTTTAAGACCTCGCCGAGACCGAATTCACCCAGGACGTTTTCTTCGAGCAGCTTCCAATCCTCCGGCACCAAACCCTTCCAATCAGGCAAAGTGACGGTTTCCGGCTTTACGTTGGACAAATAAAGATCCGGGTGGATGATTTGCTGGGTGGAGACGGGAGGGTTTTCGAAAATCAAGTGAAGGTCCTTCCAGCCGGAATGAGCTTTCAGAAACTGCTGGGAAAAGCCGGTGCCGGCGAGATAGGGGAAAAGCAACTCGTCACGGATGAAGGCCGGAGCCTTCGAGAGTTTAGGGTCTTTGTCCATTTCGCTGACGGCGCCGGCACGTATGAGAAGGGTGACGTCGGGCAAATCACGGACGCCGAGCTTTTGATCCTTCATGGAGTAGTCCACCATGGCGGCGAGCGCCGAGCCTTCGCTGACCGATTGGCGCGCTAGCTCGGCGTCATCGTTGGGCCGGGCGGCTTTGATCCAGGGATCAATGTGGAAAGACTGATCCTCTAAAGCATGAGTCAATTCGTGAGACATAACCTCGCGCTGCTCGTCCGCGGGGATCCAGTCCGCGATGTAGAATTCCTTGGCTTTGGGGTCGTAAAGGCCGGCCACCTGGTCGGTGAGAACGTCGAGCATGAAAGCATCGAGGGGAAAATCCTTGGGGATCAAGCCAAAAGCTTCCAGAGTCTTTTCGTCGTTATAGCGCTCGGCGTCGGTCCTGTCCTCTTTTTCCTCGCGGATAAGATACTCGCGGATTTCCTGTTTGGAGCGGAGGCTCTTTTTAAGCGGCTCCTTGATCGGCAGGGCCAGGATTTGGCTCATCTGCGCGAGCACTTCGTCGGCGGCTTTCAAGAATTCCGGGTTGGAGGTTGCAGGGACTTGAGCGGGCGGAGGCGTTTGGGCAGGAGCGGCGATTTTCGGCGATGCAGCCTGCCGAGCGGCAAGCGCCATTCCCGACGAAAACGCGAGTAACAAAACTGCAAACCGCTTCATCTCCACCTCCGAAGAATTAGACGGAACATATTGAATTTGGATGTCAATGAAGAATAGCAGGTTTCCCCGGGGTTTCTTCGGAGGACCCGAGGATATGCGGCGGCCGAACCAGGAGCCTAGGGGCGAGGCATTGTGCAAACTAGCACGCGGATGAAACAAGTCGCCTGCCCGAGATTGTGGCGCAGCTTATACTTACGATAGGGATAGTTCGGAGCCGCCGGTGGAGCGAGAGAAAATCCTGGTAGTAGACGACGAAGAGGCGATTCGAGAGGTCGTTTCGACCCTGCTCGAGGCACAGGGGTACAAGTGTACCGTGTGCCCGAACGGAGTGATCGCGCTTGAGGCTTTCGGGAACGATTCGTTTGACCTGGTGTTGAGCGACATCGTAATGCCCGAAATGGACGGGATACGCCTGCTTTCCGAGTTGCGCTCCGAAGACCCGGACGTGCCGGTGATTATGGTTACCGCGATGCACGATATCTCCATCGCGCTGGAAGCGATCCGAGCGGGGGCGTACGACTACATTCTGAAGCCATTCGAGAAGGACCAGCTTCACCTGAGCGTACGGCGGGCGCTGGAACACCGGCAGCTCGTGCTTGAGAACCGGACATACCAGAGCGACCTGGAGCATTTGGTGGCGGAGCGCACGCAGCAACTATCAATCGCGCTGCAGGATCTGGAACAATCCTACGACTACACGCTGGAAGCGCTGGGCGGCGCACTGGATGCGAAGGACGCGGAGACAGAGGGCCATTGCCAACGCGTGACCGCATTCACGATCACCATGGCGCGAATCATGGGCGTGGACAAAGGGCTGCTGCGGCACATCGCGCGCGGCGCGTTCCTGCACGACATCGGCAAAATGGGAATCCCCGACAACATTCTTCGAAAGCCCGGTCCTCTGACAAACGAAGAGCGGGAAATCATGCGCACGCACTGCGATATCGGATTTGCAGTGCTGAAGCGAATTCCCTTCCTGAAGGATGCGGCCGAGATCGTATTGACGCACCAGGAGTGTTTCGACGGCTCGGGGTATCCGCGAGGATTAAAGGGCGAACAGATCCCGCTGGGCGCGAGAATATTCGCGGTGGCGGATACGCTCGATGCGATGATTTCCGACCGTCCGTACCGCAAAGCCATGCCGATTTCCGCGGCGCGAGAGGAAATTCGCCGGTATTCGGGCCGCCAATTCGATCCGCGCGTGGTGGAAGTATTTTTGTCGCAGGCGGACAGCGTCTGGCTGGAACTGCACGATAAAGTTGGCGACCCGTTCCGGCTGGCACAGCTCGAACACGTTTAGAATGGCCTTCGCGGAGACCACGGATTCTGCTGGACGTTCCTGCCTTGCGCTACGAAACGCTCCCGGGTAGTATCCTGCGACGGAGGAATTGCAGATGGGACTGGTGCCAATCAAGACCGCTTCGACCACCGGGTATTGCGATTGCATTTGCGATTGCTACGAACTCGCCAGCCAGCGCGACGAAGAAACGGGAAAAGGATATTGCCCGCGCTGCGCGAAAGAACATTTCGAGCTGAATCGGGGAGTGGGGATTCCGCAATTGCCTCCTTCGAAATTGCCGGACCATGAAGGACCCGAATTGAAGCTGGAAACGCCGGAAACGGCGGACCCGCCGGGGAGATTGCGCTAGAACATAGCGAGCAAGCGCTTTATTCCTTCGTTGAAATCGGGCTCTAGGGCGATCAAGCTGACGATTAAATAACCATCGGTTGGAAAATCGTAGAAGTGTCCGGGATGCACGTAAACCCCATGCACAGTCAGAAGCTCGATAGCTAAATCCTCGTCGGAGCGAATTGCCGGGACGCGGATTACGGCGTACCAGCCTCCTTCCATTTCCAAGCGCGCGCAGGAACTCTGTGCTGATAATTGCTTATCGAGCTGCGCGAGATTTTTGCGCACGCGCGCCATCAACTGTTTTTGAAACCCATGGCGAAGATCCAAAAACACGGGCAGGGCGAGCTGCACCGGTGCGTTCATCGAAAGGAAAGTGTCAGCAATCACTTCGAGCCGCGCGAGGGCCGGGGATTTCAATTCCGCGGGACCACTCGCAATCAGCCAGGCAGCTTTCATTTGCGGGAGGCCTGAGATTTTGGAGATGCCGCTCATCGTAAAAGTAAGGCTTCCGGTATTTGCGGCGAAACTGCGTGGCTGGGCTGCAGCGAGGTGAAAATCGAGGAAGACTTCGTCGGCGATTATGGCAATTTGGCGAGGTGAGCAAATTTCATTGAGTTTTTCCATCTCGCCGGACTTGCAGAAATGTCCCGTGGGATTATTGGGATTGACCACGATGAGTCCGCGCGTGCGCGCGTTGACGGCCTGTTGCAGAGCGTGAAAATCGATTTGCCATCCGTGGTCGTACAGCAATGGATAGCCGACAAGTTTTACGTCGTGAATATCCGCCAGAAAACTAAAGAGCGGATAACTGGGCTCGGGTATCAGAAGCTCGTCGCCAGGATTGCAAAGAAGGCGAAACGCAAATGAGTAGGCTTCGCTGGTGCTGGTGGTGAGGATTATGTCTTCCGCGGGAACCACGATCGTGCACGCTGAATAATACTCAGCGACCGCGCGGCGAGCGGAAAGGAGGCCTTTGGGATCGGGGTCATACGAGAGAGAACTTGGGTTTGATAGGGCTTGCAGGATGGCGTGGCGGTCATTTTCGAAACGGCATTCCGTGGGATTCGATGCGCTGAGATCGAGCAAGGGCTTGCCCGAAGCACGATGCTGGGCGAGAGCTTCGCTCAAACGATTAAATTTCAGATTCCAGTTCGTGCGGCCGGCAAACATAGCGCGCGGCTCAGCGCGCGACATTCCGGCGGTGGTAGATGAGGGCGAAAATGCCGATGAAGAGACTTAGCGTGGGAAGCATAAGGATCAGGATGCCATGACGAAGAGCCCGAGCTCCTTGGGGGCCGGAAGCGGAAGCGTTTTGATAGCACATAGCGCAGCCTTGGGCTGCTGCGGAGGGCGCTACCGACACCAGTAACACCGATAGGGCGAGGACTAGAAATAGTGCGAATCGAATTGTGAAGGAATTCTTCATTTGCGTATCAACTTAGAAACCGAGAAGCAATATACCGCACTGCTGGACCGCGCTGATTAGTGCGGCCGCAGGTTCATCAGCCGGATGCTATCCGGGAAGAACATGATCAGCATCATGCAAATGCAGAATACCATGGCTGGGACGAGGAGCAGAAACAGTCCCAGGCGCTCGAAGCGCAAGTGCATGAAGTAGGACATGATCAAGGCGGCCTTGATCAGCGAGAGGCCGACCAAAATTGTGATCATCAAGTGAACTTCCAGGCGTTCGTAGGCGAGAAAAACTTCGACGGCGGTTAGCAGCAGCAGCCAGACCCAAACGATAGAGAAGAGTCTGGTGGTGCCTACGGAATGCTCGTGCGTGAGTTCGGCGTGTCCGTGCGCGCTCATTATACGGTGCTCTCCTTATTACTTCGGATTCACGCTCAGCAAATAAACCATGGGAAAAATGAACATCCAAACGAGGTCAACGAAATGCCAGTACAGGCCGCTCACTTCCACATGCTCGGCCGTGTACTTCCCTTTTCCAAAACCCCAGGCGATGATTGCCAGATACGCGACGCCGATCGTGACGTGAAGCATGTGAAGGCCGGTAAGGCCGAAAAATGTGCCGCCAAATAGCGGCACGCCCCAGGGATTTCCCCAGGGAGTGACGCCCTCGCCGAACAGCGTTACCCATTCCGTGGCGTGGATGAGCACGAACGCGATTCCGAAGATAATGGTTGCGATCAGGTAGCGGACGGTTTTCTTGCGGTCGCCTTTGAAGGCGGCGTTTACGCCCAAGACCATGGTCAAGCTGCTGGAGAGCAGGACGAATGTCATGAATGAAGATTTCGCGATGGCCGGCCAGATTTCAAACGGCCTGGGCCAGTTGGGAGTTTCGAGTCGAACGTAGGCGTAACTAATCAGCAGGGCCGAGAAGGTCAGCGAATCGGAAACGATGAAAAGCCACATCCCCAGCTTTTTGGAATTGATCGCAAAGGGAGAGGCGCCTCCGGACCAGCGCGATTCAACTATGCCTTCGAATTCCGCTTCACTCACTTTTCACCGTCCCAAAAGGAGAAGTAAGAACAGAAAAACCCACAGCCCATCCATAAAATGCCAGTACATCGAAACCACTTCCGTTGCGGTGCCCTTCGTCAGCCGATGGGTTGGCCTGAAAGCGACAAATAGGAGCGCGAGGACTCCGCCGAGGAGATGGAGACCGTGCGCGGCGGTGAAAACGTAGAAGAAGCTGCTGGCAGGGTTGGTGGAGAGAAAAACACCGGCCGCAGCCAGTTGCCGCCAGGCGATTACCTGACCGGCCAGAAAGAAAATTCCGAGAATGGTGGTGACGCCCCACCAGTGACGAAAACCTTCGCTATCGTTGGCGAGAAAGCGTGATCGGGAACGAGCGAGTGTGAAACTGCTGGCGATAAGGATCAGGGTGTTCAGCCACAGAATCCGCGGGACATTGAACGGTGTCCATGCGCTGTTGGGCATGTCCTTACGGACGATGTAAGCGCTGACCAGCGCCATGAAAAACATCAGGATGCCGGCAAGCGCGATAGTCATTCCGGTGACGTAGGCGCGCTGCGGTACACGAGCGGAGCCGGACGGTCCTTTCCAATCGTCGCCGCCCCCACCAGAGTTTCCAGCGTCGCCGGAGGAGCCTCCGCCGCCACCCCGGCCAGTACCGATTAGTTCGACTTCATCTGTAACAGTGCTGCCTGGCATACATCACTCCTGCATCCATTCGATGCTATTTCAAAAGCGCCGCTTGTTCCGGCGTCAGATTCTGCGGGATGAAATCCTGGCGGTATCCTGGAACGCTGAATTCATAGGGTCCGCGATACACACTGGGATAGTCGCCGCCGAAATTATCGATGGGCGGCGGCGAGTCCGTAATCCATTCCAGCGTGGTGGCGTTCCAAGGATTTTTGCCTGCGATCGCGCCGTGCTTCAGGCTCCAGAAAAAATTGAACAGGAAGATAAGCTGTGCCGCACCGGTGATGAATGCCGCATAGGTCATAAACATGTGTACGGGTTGAAGCACTCCCGCATAGGTAGTGCCGGTGGCATCCGCGTAGCGGCGTATGCCGCCTGCGAGTCCGACGAAATGCATGGGCATGAAGATGCAATAGGCTCCCACGAACGTAAACCAGAAATGAATCTTGGCCAAAGGTTCGCTCATCATGCGGCCAAACATTTTCGGAAACCAGAAATAAGTGGCGGAGAAAATTCCGAAGATGGCGGCCACTCCCATGACCAGATGAAAGTGGGCGACCACGTAATAAGTGGCGTGGAGCATGTTGTCCACCGCCGGTTGCGCAAGAAACAAACCGGAAAGTCCGCCGCTGACGAACAACGAGACGAAACCGAGCGCAAACAGCATCGGCGATTTGAACTGAATCTTCCCACCCCACAGAGTTCCGATCCAGTTAAACGTCTTGATGGCCGAGGGAACGCCGATGGACATGGTCAGGACGGAAAACGCAAAACCGGAATAAGGACTCATGCCGCTGAGGAACATGTGGTGTCCCCAGACCATGAAGCCCAGGAAACCGATAGCGCAAAGGGCCATGGCCATTGCACGGTATCCGAATACGGGCTTGCGCGAAAAGGTGGAGAGCACGTGCGAGGCAACGCCCATGCCGGGCAATATCGCGATGTACACCTCGGGATGACCGAAGAACCAGAAGAGGTGTTGCCAGAGTAGCGGAGAGCCGCCGCTATGAGGCTGCAACTGATCGTTTACCACAAGGCCTGCGGGGAGGAAGAAGCTGGTGCCGGCCGAGCGGTCGAGAAGCAGCAGAATTCCGCCGGCCAGAAGGACGCCGAACGCCAGCAGTCCGAGGATTGCAGTCACGAACCAACCCCAGACAGTGAGAGGCATGCGGAACAGAGTCATGCCCGGGGCACGGAGATCAATCGTGGTGGCGATGAAATTCAGAGCACCCAACAAAGAAGCAAGACAGAAAAGAGAGATGCTGACGATCCAGAGCGTCTGCCCCATTCCTTCGCCTGGTCCGGTGACCTCGCCCATTCCACTGAGTGGCGTGTAACCGGTCCAACCGCTGATTGGCGCGCCGCCGGGAACCACGAAGGCCGCAATAATGGCCACGAACGCGAGAAAAGTGACCCAGAAGGAAAGCATGTTCAAGCGCGGGAAAGCCATATCCGGGGCGCCAATTTGAATGGGCAGAAAATAATTGCCGAAACCGCCTTGCGGAGCCGTAGTCAGGACGAAAAAAACCATGATGGTGCCGTGCATGGTTACGAGCGCAAGATACTGCTCGGGAGTCATGATCCCGCCGCTCACTAAGGGAAGGTGCGCTCCGGGATACACCAGGTGAAAACGCATCAAAAGAGAAAGAACAATTCCAACGCATACGGCTGTGAGAGCGAGCAGGAAATATTGAATGCCAATGACTTTGTGATCGATGCTAAAGATATATTTACGAATGAACCCGCTAGGCTCAACAACCACCGCGTGCCCGGTGTGGGCGTGCGAACTCATGCATGGCCTCCTGACAGATGGGTCGGGCTCACTGGCTGGCACCCTGTTGTTTTAGGAAATTTTGATAATCGGCTTCGGACACGACGTCCAGGAAGCTGCGCATACGGTAGTGCCCCAGCCCGCATAGCTGGGTGCACATAATTTCATAACGCCCAATTTGGTTTGCGGTGAAGTGGATGGGGATAACCATTCCGGGCACGGCGTCCTGCTGAAGCCGCAATTCGCGAACGTAGAAATTGTGAATCACGTCCTGCGAACGGATCAGCAACTCGACTTGGTGATCTACCGGGACCGTTAGAGTGGGTACGACGATGTCGTCTTTTCCAGCGGGATCCTTGGGATCGAGGCCGAGCGGATTGCCGGTGGAGGCGCTCACCTGCGTGGGATCGAGCTTGCCGAATTGACCATCCGGTCCGGGATAACGGAAATTGAATACGAATTGGTTGGTGGTGACTTCCACTTGAACGGCGTTCGCTTCCGCAGGCGTGAATCGCACTTCGGCCCAAGCTTTGCGTCCCATGAGGCCCAGTCCCAGGAAGAGGACAATCGTTGCGGTGGTCCAGATCATCTCCATGGTGTTGTTACCGCGGGTGAAATGAGCGGCCTGGCCGCGATCGCGGAAGCGCCAGATGGCGTAGGCAAGTCCGAGCTGCGAGAGAATGAAGACGGTGCCGGTGACGCACAGGGTGAGGAAGTACTGATGGTCCACCAGGAGGCCCACGCTGGTGATGGCCGCAGGCGGCCTGGATGGGAAAGGGTTAGCGGCGAAAACGTACACGGTCGCAGCAACCATAATCACTATAAGAGCCGCCAGCATGGCTGCCGGCGCTGCAGAACCGCTAATGCTGTTGCGATTGCTGAGTCGCATCACTCTGGCTCCCGTGGCCTCGCGCGCGTGAAGCGCCCGATGGGATTGCACTCTAATTTTCAAACGGCATCATATACAAGCGGTGCCGAATATCAAGAGTGATTGTAAGGAAAATATTGAGCGTGTGAGACTTGGGACGCAATAAGCAGCCGCAAGGATAGGAATTAATCGCAATCAGCCGAGGCTTCAAATGTGGCGGTAAGCACGCTGCGGCCCCCGTCTGATAGTAACTCTTAGAAAATTCCGGTGCCGATTTGGGACCGATTTTAGGCCCGCAGGACTTATCCTAAGCTTCCAGTCCCTGAGAGACAATTATGTCGAATAGCTCGGCTGCATCCCGGCCAGCGCGGCGCAGCACGCGCGTAGAATACGCCATTCCTTTGAAGGTGGAAGGAGTCGACTCCTTCCGTGGTCCGTACAGCGAAGCAGTTTCCACTCAAACCATCAGTTGCCACGGCTTCAAATATTTGTCAAAACACCAGGTGTTGGCGAATGCGTTGGTCGTTTTGCAACTCGAGAATAAAAAGCCGAATTCTCCGCCAATTTCCGCACGCGGCCGTGTGAAGTGGGTGGACAGGCCCAAGGACCCCACCGGCCTGTTCCAGACGGCGGTAGAGTTGGAATCTCCCGGCAATATCTGGGGCATTGAAGCTCCGCCGCAGGATTGGCTGCTCTTCAGCGGCGCCCGCAATCTGGATACGGATACGTCGAAGTCCAAGCCCTTTGCGGTTCCGCGTCCGGAAACGTCCACCACCGCAGTAGAGGACAAGCGCGTTAAGGGGAGCAGCAATCGCCAGCCCGAGGCGACTCCATCGCCGTCCTCAACGGGGCGTCCGGCTGGACAGCTCATGGGAGATTTCCAGCAGCAGATGGAAGGCATGCTCGCGGAAGCAGCGGCTTCAGCCGTTCGAGACAAATCCGCTTCGATACTGGTTGAGTTGCGGGCCACGCTTCGCGAAGAAGCGAAGAATGTTTTGGCCGAAACGAGCGCATCACAAGCGGGCCCCTGGATCGAACAGTCCATCAAGCAATTAAATAGAGCCAGCCAAGAAAGCGCGCGAATCCTTTACGCCCAGTGGAAGAAGAAACTTGAAGCGGATGTTCAGCAAGCGCTGGAGCAAGTGGAGCAGCGAACCCGTGAACTCGAGGAGTCCTCGCAAGGACTGGCGGCGAAGGCTGGGGAGCGCATCCAAGGAGTGCTGGAATCGTCCCGCAAGGAAGGGGTGGGCCGAATTGTCACCCGCCTGAAAGAGCAGATGGCCCCTAGTATTGACAATGCACTGAAGGTGACGTCGGACCTGACGAAGCGCAAAGACGAGATCGAGAAGTCTCTGGAGCGAACGGTAGAGAAATCGGCATCGCGAATCGAAGAGACTTACATTCGTTATGAAAAACAGTTTGAAGCAGTGATTCGAGCGAGACTCAATACCGCTCGGGAGGAATTAGAAACTCAGAGCAAGGAAGTGGCACAAATCGCGCTCAGCGGCCTGCGAGTGGCCGGCCAGAAACATTCGGCGGAGGCGGAGCGCGTGTTCCGCGAGGCGTTTCAGCCTATCGTGGATAAAGCTCTCAGCGCGCTAAAGGAAAAGGCCGCGGAGGCGTCCCATCAGTTCGCAGGCGAACTCGCCAGTTATAGCCAGAGTCACCTGGAATTCGTGGGTGGCGCGATTTCGGAGCTGGCCAAGGGAATAGGGAAAGCGCCTAAAAACAAGTAGGATACTTATGTTCATTATCGCCAGGCCCTCAACGGAAAATCAAATGGAATCACCCGAAGCGCCAGAGGCGGTTCAACGAATTTTTTGCAGCTCCGAGGCCTGCGGCGAGCCGGCAGTTGCGGATTTCGATGCCCGGCGCCTGTGCATGGAGCATTTTCTGGTTCTCTGCTTCCAGGAACTTGAAGCGCGAAACGAAAGGTTGAAAAGCCAACCTGCCGGTACCGAAACTGAGTCCCTGAGAAAATTTTTGAGCGAAAGCGTGGAACAGGTCCAAAAACTCTCTGAGTGCAACCGATTCTCCGATCCGGAGACCAAGAGCCAACTTCTGGAATTTCTTCTGCGCGCTTCGCAACTGAGCAAGGGCTTGCGGCGCAGTCCCCGGCTTTCATCGTCCGTGCCTGTCTGGCTTCGGCGGGAAGATCCCAGCCGGACGTGGGAGGAAGAAACCTGGACGGTTACAGTTAGCCAGCACGGCGCCGGGCTCGTGTGCCGTCACCCGGTGGAAGCGGGCGGGACCGTGGTACTTTGCCGGAGAGACAAAGGAAGCCGCGCGCAAGCACGCGTTGTTTACTGCCGGTACGATGGAGACGGCCGGAGACAAATCGGAGTCGAGCTTCTCGATCGCGATGATTTCTGGGACTAACCGCCGAAAACTTCCGCTATACGCACAAGCCGGTCCTGCCGATGGGAATTTACAAACAAATTTATTTGATCTTGAATGGGCGGATTAAAAACTCAGGCGTGTAGTCTTGGTGCGTTACGCTGGAAGTCCCTCGACGATCGAATCGGCAGCGACCGTGGGGACGATCCGGTTTAACTTCCAACCCGCGGCCGCAAAGAGGTGGAGAAATTGTTTTTCGGTTCGCTCGCATCCGCTGGGGAAAATCAGCATCTGCAGATCGAGGAACTTGCCCGGGGAGAAGTCGTTGCCCGGCTGAATGACGTTGTCAACCACGAGGAGTTTTCCGCCGGAATTCACGCTTTTCCGGCAGGACTTCAGTATCTGGACGCATTTATCGTCGGGCCAATCGTGAATGATGTGCTTCATGATGTAAGCATCGGCGCCTGCTGGAACGGAGGAAAACATATCGCCGGACGCGAGAGTGCAGCGGTCCATCACAGACTTAAGCGGTCCGTTTTTGGCTCCTTCAATAACGTGCGGCATATCGAAGAGGGTGCCTCGCAACTGCGGATTCCTCTTCAGGATGGTGGCTAGCAGAAGTCCGTGGCCGCCGGCGATGTCCACGATGGAATGAATGCCGTCAAAATTGTAGGCGTCGGCGACGGCGGGGCTATCGATCATGGATATCTGGGTCATGGCATCGTTGAAAATCTGACCTTCCGCCGGATTTTGCTTCAGATAGTCAAAAACGTGAGCGCCGTAGATTTGTTCCAGCGCTTGCTTGCCGGTTCGGACGCAATATTCCAGGTGTGACCACCCGCGTCCGTGCCACTCCCTGCCGTACATGATGGCAAAAGCTCGCAGACTGGGAGTGGCATCGCTGCGCAGAACCGCGGACATCGGCGTTTGCGAAAACTTTCCGTCGGGGCCCTCCGATAGCACTCCCACGCAGGAGGTGGCGCGCATAAGACGGTAGAGCGCTTGGGAGTCGGCACCGATTTGAGTGGCGAGCTCCTCAGGTGATTTCGGGGCAGCGTCGATGAGGTCGGGGATACCGAGCTGGGCGAGGCAGGAGACCGCGCCAGCGACGTGAAATCCATTCATCAGTTGGAATATGCCGACATGTGCGGGATGAGTTTGACGCTCTGCAACCATTCGTGGTCCACCTGGATTTTGATTTTGCAATACCGAGCGCGGAAGTATACCGCGAATTCTGCCCCGCGATTCAAGATGGCGGCAGATTGCGAGATTTTGAGTTTACGCAAAGAAGACGATGGGCGGGAGTGATTGAAAAAAGAAGTGGTGCGGCTGAGTGGATTCGAACCACCACGGTCTTGCGACCGCCAGCCCCTCAAGCTGGTGCGTCTGCCAATTCCGCCACAGCCGCAATTTGGGGCTACGTACAAAAGCTAGAATACTCTTAGAAGTTCGCTCCCGGACACGAAGATTTAAGTCTGCGCCATTATTTCTTTGGAGGCGCTGCGGGCTGCGCCGGTGTCTGCGCAGGCGGAGCCAGCGGTATCTGAATGCCCTTAGGAGGCGTGGCCTTGTCCGGCTTTGATGCCGGATGTTCCGTGTCCTCGATGATCGAATTAATGCCAGCGCCCTCCGAAGGAGCGCGCTTCACTGACAACGTAAGCGAGGTCATCATAAAGACGATGGCACACCAGGTGGTGGCGCGCGACAGGAACGTAGCCGCGCCGCGAGGACCAAACGCGGTCTGACTGCCCGCTCCGCCGAAAGCCCCGGCTAAATCCGCAGCCGAGCCGCTCTGCAACATGATGACGATGATCAACACGAAACAAACGGCTACGTGCAGCGTTACAAGAACAAACGAAACCCGCCAGCCCACCCAAATCAAGCCGATGGCGACTATTAGCGATAAACCCCATCTGGTCCACGATGACATTTCCAACTCCAGTAAGTGCGGCTATTAATTTCAGACGGCTAGGGCATCTAAAAATTCACGATTGCGGCGAACGACTTTGCATCCAGGCTCGCGCCACCCACGAGCGCGCCGTCAATCTCCTCTTGCGCCATCAACCCTTTTATGTTGTCAGGCTTGACGCTTCCGCCGTAGAGGATACGAAGAGCGGAGGCACATTCCGGCGAAAACTGCTTGGCGGCGAGTTCGCGCAAAAAGCGGTGAACAGCGGCCGCAATTTCCGGCGTCGCAGTTCGACCCGTACCAATGGCCCAGACCGGTTCGTAAGCTAAGAGAATACGCGAGAAGTCGGCATCGGTCAACGCGTGCAAGCCGCCCTCAAACTGGCGTTTCAGCACGGCGTGGGTCAGATTTGCGTCGCGCTCGGCGGCCAATTCCCCGACGCAAACGATGGGAGTGAGCCCGGCATGGAGTGCGGCGCGCAGCTTACGATTTACGGATTCGTCGGTTTCTCCGAAGTATTGCCGGCGTTCTGAATGGCCGATAATTACTCCGCTGCAGCCTGCTTCCACCAGCATGGACATGGATATTTCGCCGGTGAAAGCGCCTTCGCGTTCCCAGTGCGCGTTCTGCGCAGCAATGGCAATCGCGGTGCCGGCTGCGGCTTCCACGGCAACGGACAGCGCAGTGAACGGAGGCGCAATGATGATGTCGCAATGCCGGGAGTGAGCGACGAGCGGTTTGAAGGCGGCAAAGAACTCGCGCGTTTGCGCCTGAGTTTTGTACATCTTCCAATTGCCGGCGATGACGGGGCGGCGGGACAATTTAATTTTCCTTCCGGTTTTCGGATTTGTTCGTAAGCGCTTCGACACCGGGAAGTCTCTTACCGGCAAGAAATTCGAGAGAAGCGCCGCCACCTGTGGAGATGTGGGAAATTTTTGAAGCGAGGCCAGAGCGTTCGACTGCGGCAACGGAATCCCCGCCGCCGACGATCGAGGTAGCGCCGGCAGAGGATGCCGCAGCCACGGCGCGCGCAATGGCCAGAGTACCTTGAGCGAATGCGGGCTTCTCGAACATGCCCACTGGACCGTTCCACACAATCGTGCGGGCGGCGGCAATTTCCTGATTGAAGAGCGCGATGGTTTTCGGACCAATGTCGAGGCCCATCAAGTTTTCCGGAGTCTGCGCGATGTCCGTGACGCGAGTTGATGCCGAGTCGGGTGATTCAGCGAGAACATGATCCACAGGGAGAACAAAACGGAATTTACGGCGGCGCGCTTCTTCGAGAAGATTCCGCGCAAGATCCAGCTTGTCGTTTTCGACCAGGGACTTCCCCACTGGGAGACTTTGCGATTTTAGAAATGTGTAGGCCATGGCGCCGCCGATCAGCATGGCGTCCGCGAGTTTCATCAGATTTTGCACAACTTCAATTTTGTCAGAAACTTTTGCGCCACCGAGAATGGCAACGAACGGACGATCCGGATTCGATACCGCTTTTCCGAGATAAGTGAGTTCCTTTTCCATCAGCAGGCCCGCCGCGGCCTGGCGAACAAATTTGGTGATGCCGACAACGGAGGCATGCGCGCGATGCGAGGAACCAAATGCGTCGCAGACGAAAAGCTGGTCGCACAACTGCGCTAGCCAGCGCGAAAATTCCGGGTCGTTGGCTTCTTCTTGCGGATGAAACCGGACATTCTCAAGAAGCAGCACTTCTCCGTCGCGCAAGGCTTTGCTTTTCGCTTCGGCATCGGCACCCACACAATCGGCGGCGAACGAGACCGGCCGGCCGAGAAGTTCGCTGAGGCGGGCTGCGACGGGAGCAAGACTGTACTTCAGATCGATTTTGCCTTTGGGGCGGCCGAGATGCGAAGCGAGGACAAGCCGCGCGCCGCGGTCGATTGCGAGACGCAAAGTGGGGAGGGTTTCGCGGATGCGGGTGTCGTCCTCGATCTTCGCGCCGTCCATCGGGACGTTAAAGTCCACGCGGATGAACACGCGTTTGCCGGACATTTCCAGATCGCGAATGGATAGCTTATTCATACTTGGAGCGATGATGACGGGTTGCAATGTCTGTTGTCAGGAAAATCAGAGCCGCGCGGCAAGCAGTTTAATCAAGTCGCGGCAGCGGCTTGAGTAGCCCCACTCGTTGTCGTACCACGCGAGGATCTTCACGCAATTCGTGCCAACCACGCGCGTGTAGCCGGAATCCACAATTGAAGAATGCGGATTGCCGCGGAAGTCGATGGAGACCAATTCTTCATCGGTATAGGCCAGGATGCCCTTCATAGGGCCATCGGCTGCCTTCTTCAGTGCCGCGTTTACGCTCTCGACCGTTGCGGGCTTATCCGTCATCACCGTCAAATCCACGACGCTAACATTGGGGGTGGGCACGCGCAGCGAAAAACCATCCAGCTTTCCCTTGAGTTCGGGAATCACGAGGTGAAGAGCTTTCGCGGCGCCGGTGGAAGTGGGAATCATGGAAAGCGCAGCGGCACGCGCGCGCCGGAGGTCCGGATGCGGCAGGTCGAGAAGTTTTTGATCATTGGTGTAGGAATGGATAGTGGTCATGGTTCCGACGTTTATTCCGAAGGTTTCATGAATCACCTTAGCGACCGGGGCGAGGCAATTTGTGGTACAAGACGCGTTAGAAATGACGTGATGCTTCGCCGGATCGTAGGATTTGTCGTTCACGCCGAGAACGAAGGTGGCGTCCGGATCCGTGGCCGGAGCGGAAATAATTACTTTTTTCACCGAACCGCGGATGTGTTTGCGCGCGTTGGCGCCTGCGGTGAAAAGCCCGGTGGATTCAACAACGATCGACGCGCCCACGGATGTCCAATCAATTTCTCCGGGATCCTTCACGCGGAAAACTTTGAATGCTTTGCCGTCGACGGCAATTGTGTCTTCCGTATGGGTGACTTTATTAGGAAGGTTACCCAAGATTGAATCGTATTTGAGGAGATGCGCCAGAGTTTTGGAGTCGGTGATGTCGTTGACGGCCACGATTTCTATGGCGGGATCTTCCATCGCGGCACGGAAAATATTGCGACCGATGCGTCCGAATCCGTTAATTCCAACCTTGATCGACATTCGCCCTCCCGGCAGAAGCGATAGACGCGGACAACGACGGAACTAAGCGCACGAATTTACCGAACGTGATGCTAGGGTGCACAACGAAAAAAGTCAACGCGGTCAGTCGAATTCCTTCACGCGGATTACCTTATCTCCGGTAAAGGTGACAAAAGTTGTTCGCGCGGGCGGATTGCCGTAAATCCAGTCCTCGGTTTCCGTGCCGTCCGGATCGCGCTCGCGCACCTTGTGGTCCGGCCGTCCAAGCGCTGCAAGCACCATCTCATGATCCATGCCCGCGACCGCTCTCTGATCCTTTATTGCGTCTCTAAACTGCGGCGGCAATGTATCCACCCAGTTCACGGCGGCGGATTGCTCCTTGGAAAAACTCAGGAAGGCTTGCAGCGCGGTCATCACATCATCGGCGCTCATGTCCGGGACAGGCTTGCCGTAATCAAGAATCAGCGTCCCACCGGGCCTTTGTTGCGGGCCGGACGGCAGCGGGGTCGTGGAACCTCCGGCGCTAATCTGAACGTGCTCGCGCAAATTGAAATGTTTTCTTGCGCCGCCATTCACCTGCACGACTATTTCTTTCGCGCGAAATTCAATATTCGTGACTTGGACGGTTTCGCCTGTATTTACCGCTGCGCCGTCGTGACGCAGGGCATTTCTGAGTTCCTTGTCATCCAGTTTCTGGCCGACCGGGATTCTGAATCCTTTTCTTCCCGCAGGAATCGGCGACACGACTTTCGCAAATTCCCCCGAGACGTAGCGGACAATTTCCAGGCGCGACTGGGGTTGCAGCGGCGTTTGTTTGTTGGGCGACTGCTCGACCACGGAGATGAAAACGGCCGGGCCGAACAAATCGGTGGAGCGGCCGGAGGCAGGCAAAGAGTTCAGAATGGGAGCGTCGGGAAGCACGGGCGTGCGATAACGATTGATGTCCGCTCGATCCGCACTGGTAGCAAGCGCAGCCCCGAGGAGAATAATTTGGCGGATATACATGGCAGCCTGACCAGCACCTATTTTAGGGCTTTTTGCCGCTCAGGTGAATATGGATTCTTCGCGGGGGCGGATGGTTGCAGAGCGAACGGCAAATTAACCCGCTGCGCGAGCTTTAGGCGCCGGCGCCAATTTCTCCTCTTCGATCTTCTGCAATGCGAGCTGCGGCTCAAAGCAGCGCCGGCAACGCGCTTCGTACATTCCGCCCGCGCCTACGACGATCAACTCTTCCGAGGCCACCAGCCGCTGCGTATGCACGGCAGGATTACCGCAACGCATGCAGATCGCCAGCAATTTTGTAATTTCTTCGGCAACGGCCAGGAGGCGCGGCATGGGCTCGAAGGGGCGGCCCATGAAATCGGTATCGAGGCCTGCGACGATCACGCGCTTGCCCAGATCGGCGAGCTTTACGCAGCTCTCAACGACGCTTTCACCGAGAAATTGCGCTTCGTCAATACCGACGACTTCCGTGCGCGGAGCGACCTTCGAGAGAATATCTTCACCGGTTTGCACCAGCTCCGAATCCAGCTCCAAGCCGGAGTGCGAGACGATTCCGTTCTTGGCGTAGCGCTGGTCAATTACCGGCTTGAAAATCTGGACGCGCTGTTTCGCAATTTCCGCGCGACGCAGGCGGCGAATGAGTTCTTCGCTCTTGCCGGAAAACATCGGCCCGACGACCACTTCGATCCAGCCCATGTTGCCCTTGACGATATCCACGCTTCCCCCTTGTCTTATCAGGCTAGCACAGATGAAGGTCGGATAACTGCCCTGGGGCTACAACGACTCGCGCTCCGCGTTTGGCGAATAAATCGCGCGGTTGAAAAAGGGCGCAAAGGCATTGATCACGGCGACGCGGAAAGCGTCCTGACGCGTGATGATATTTCGCGTAAGGACGCCCCAAGCGCCTTGCGCGTCGCGAATGCCGTGGCCTCCGGCAAAAGCATCAATCGCGTTCGACAGCTCCACGCCGTCGTCCACTACGCGCTTTGCGAGCGCATCGGGGAGCAGCACACCGCCTGATAGGCCGAAAAAGCCCGGCCCGCTGCGATCTTTTACGTAGGCCCAGTTCTCGAGAAAGACACAACGCGCGTCGCCGTCGCGAATGACGTCAAGGCCTCCTTCCAGGCCGACGAAGTATTTCCAAGGCTCATTTTTTTGGTTCGCGATGCGCTCGAGGGCTTCCGCGCGCTGACGAGCGCCAGCCATCAGGTCCTCACGTGTTAACGGCGTATGGCGGACACCACTCGGAACCTCGACTCCAGTAACCTCAAATTGTCCGTTCTCAATGAGAAAGTGGCCGAACGATGTGAGAGCTTCCGAGACTGCGTCCAGTTTCGGACGGCGGGTGCTGCCAACGGCGATAATGATTTTTTCCATGCGGCGCGGATTCTATCAGGGACAGCATGCGCTGACGAGATGTACTCTTTTTCGCTGCTTCGTTGGTAGGAAGGACGTTCGGAGCGGGCCGAGCGAACGCCCTATCATTTCCAGAGGAGAGTTTGTTTCTCGCGAGCGAAGCGTGCCAGCAGAAATTCCTTCAAGCCCTCGATGGATGTGAACACCTGATCGGAACATGCGAGCATCCAGCCGCTTACCTGATCTACTGCAATCGGCGTGACGAGATACACAGGAATGCCTTTACGATGCGCCACGGTGAGCTCGGCGGAAGTGCCGCCGCTGTGTGCATTTTCCGACGGCCAATAGCAGATTAGGTAGTCCGCCTTGTTCTCTATCAGATCCAGATCGAAGGCTATGATCTTACGCACGGCGCGGCGGAAGCGGTCGAGGTCGGCGGTTTTCCATTCGCGGAAGTGAGCGGCTTCTTCCTCGGAAAGATTCTTTCTCTCGTCTTCGGCAGGGTCGTACACGCGATGCCCGAGCTGGTCCCGCAGGAAGGGCGCCAGCTTGCGACGCCAGAGTCTGCCGCCATCTTCGGCGAATTCGATGGGACCGCAAAGATACGCGAGCATAGGGTTGGGATGGAGACTCTAACACGCGGACGACGTGTTAGCCACTCGCGAACGAGAGCGACTAGCCGCCGTTCCTATCCGATGTGAGCGTTTTGGCGACACTCCCCTTCTTCCCACGTTGACTTCCCGAAGGCCTCTGCGAAAATTGGAGTTACGAAGCTCATTTCAAAATAGGAAATAACATGAACTCACTTAAACAGCTCCTTGTGGGGCCACTTTGCTTGCTACTGTGTTCCTTTCCGGTGCAGGCCAGCCCGCAGTCCGCAGGACAGCATGCCGGTCAGATCACTGCATTGATTCCGGCGGCTAGCCGCAACGCGCAGCCTGCCAAGGTGCAGGACCAACTGCAATGGAATGACCTGCTGAAGACTGCGCATTCGGGGCGCGTCCGGGCCGGCTTAGATGATGGTTCGATGGTGAGCCTGGGTTCGGATACCGAGCTGCGCATCGTGCAGCACGACGGCGCATCCCAGCAGACTTCGCTTGAAATGAATTTTGGCAAGATGCGGAGCCAGGTAGTGAAGATCACCAAGCCGGGCGGCAAATTCGAGGTGACGACTCCCAACGCCGTCATCGGCGTAATCGGCACGCACTTCTACGCCGCGTTCGAGCACGGCAAAACAACGGTTATTTGTTACGAAGGAACGGTGCTGGTGACGCCGCGGGCTAACGCTCAAGCGCAGAACAACTCGGGACAAAGTTCGAATGGAAATTCAATCAGCGTGGGCGCGGGGCAAATGGTAGAAATCGTCTCACACATTCCTCCGGGTGGTTTTCAGACCGAGTCAACGCCGCCAGCGGTGAAACAAAGCAGCCAGTTGGCAACGGATACGAATGAGAATGCGCCTCCCACGTATCAGGCTCATAGCCATGTGCTGCGAAATCTTCTGATCGGAACTGCGATCGCGGTGGGGCTCAGCGTGGGTCTTGCAGAGGGCACCGGCAACACTACGCCGCCGAAAACAAGGGCTAACGCATCCAACGGCGTTAAATAACAGGCATTGCGGATAGTTCGCAGGAATACCGCCTCAGTAGGCCAAGAAGAACTTCCGCGAAGGCTGCTTCGCGGTTGCGATGCTTATGAAACTGAAGGCACAGCGGTGGTCGGCGTGGCTGAGAGAGTTCTCGCGTAGCCAAATCGACTTGGGCCTGGCCCTGCTGGTGACGCTGGCGGGACTCGCGCTGTTCGCGTTCTCCGGCCTCAGCGCGGACAACCGCGCGGGCTTCGTTTTTCTTCAGAATATCGAGCAGAGCTCCTTGGACTTGCGGTTCGAGCTACGCGGCAAACGTCCGCCTGACAGCCGTATCGTGATTGTGGGCATTGACGAAAACACCCTTCAAAAAATCAATTCTTTTCCCCTACCACGGAAAGACTACGCACTTCTAGTGAATCGATTGAATGCGGATGGCGCTCGCATTATCGCCTTTGACGCGACGTTCCCGACTCCGGAAAGCAACTCGGCGGTGCAGGCGCTGAAAGAATTACAGCAAAACATCGGTCCTTCCCTGTCACCGAATGTCTTGAAGCAGGTAAAAGAGCTGGAAATTGCGAGCGATCAGGACGCGGCGTTCGCCGCGGCGCTGAAAAGCGGCGGCAACGTAATTCTGGGCCATATATTCCTTGATCCGGAACGGGCCAAAGCCGCTAGTGCGAAGGCAGCGGAAGAGTATTACAACATCGTCTGGGCCAAATCATTTCCCCAAGTTGTGCCGGCTAAGTCCAAAGACGGAAAAGCCGTGGACATGGGCAAAGCGTGGATCAAAGCCGGTGGGACAGTTGCCGCAGGTGTGGAAGCAAATATTTCGAAAATTGCGGAAGCGGCGGCTTCTTACGGTTTCTTGAACATTAATCCGGACGCTGACGGGACTCTGAGGCACGGGTCGTTGATGATTCGTTACCGGGATCTGGATTTCTTCCCTTCTCTTCCGCTGCAGGTCATACGGGAATACGAAAATATTCCCGATCAGGATATCGTGGCCTACATCTCGGAAAATGGACTGGAGCGCATCCAATTCGGGCGACACCTTCTGCGGCCGTCGCGCAACGGCAGCGCGCTGATCAATTACACCGGCCCCTACAATACCTATCAACACTATTCGATGGCGGATGTAATCAGCGGAGCTACTCCGCCCGATGCATTTCGGGACAAGATCGTTCTGGTCGGCGCGACAGCCGTGGCCATCGGGGACGTGCGCAACACTCCCTGGCTGGATGCGGATTACATGGGCGTCGAGGTACACGCGAACATTATCGACAACCTGCTGCATAGCGATGAGAAAGGCCGCGGATTTCTTACGCGCGGATTTGACGAGGAGATAGTGGATATAAGTTTTATCCTAATTTTCGGGCTGCTTTTTGGCTTTCTGTTCAGCCGCATCACGCCGCTGTATTCCACGGTACTAATGCTGGTAACGCTGGCTGCGTTCGCCGTATTCGTTTATTTCAGCTTCGCCGACAAGGGAAGGTGGCTCAGTTTTGTGATCCCGGCCGGCACTCTGGCGTTGAACTACGCGGTGATCACGAGTTTTCGGATGATTCGCGAGGAGCGCGCAAAACGGCTGATTCGCAAAACTTTTTCGCAATATTTGTCGCCCGGCGTGATCGAACTCATCGAAAAGGATCCTGAGAAATACATCCGGCCCGGCGGTGAGATGAAAGAGCTCACCATCATGTTCAGCGATATTCGCGGATTTACGACACTGTCGGAGGGACTGACGCCGGACGAACTGGTGCAACTGTTGAACGAATACTTTGGGGCCATGACCGAGATTGTTTTTTCTTATCAAGGGACGCTGGATAAATACATCGGTGACGCCATCATGGCCTTCTGGGGTTCACCGTACCCGCAGCACGATCATGCCTTCCGCAGCTGCAACTGTGCGCTGCAAATGGTGCGCGGCTTGGAAAAGCTGAACACCAAGTTGCGCCGCGAAGGGCGTCCACCGATCGCCGTTGGAATCGGACTGAATACCGGCCCGGTGAACGTCGGAAACATGGGTTCAGCGAGGCGGCTGTCCTGGACGGTGATGGGAGACAACGTGAACCTGGCTTCGCGCCTGGAAGGAATCACCAAGCTGTATCATTCGAAGCTGGTGATCAGCGAGGCAACTTACAGGCAAGTGGCATCGCAGTTTGTCTGCCGCGAACTCGACAAAATAAAGGTGAAGGGAAAGAACCAGCCGGTGAATATCTACGAGCTGATGGACGTGATTGCAGAAAAGCATAAATACGAAACTCTGCTGACTCAGTTCGAGCACGCCATGGCCGCTTACCGAAACCAAGACTGGCAGGAAGCGTCGGACAGATTCGCGCAAGTTCTGACAACATATCCTGACGATGGTCCCACGCAGGCATTTCTAGAGCGCGCGGTGGAATTTATGGAAGAAGCGCCGGAAGCGGGTTGGGACGGCGTGTACGTGATGAAGACGAAATAGATCTGAACTCTATCTTTTTGGAAAGTTCATGGCTGTGTCGCCCGCAAGTATGCTGATGGGCGAGGCCGCAGCCGACCCCGGAGCAACGGAGCCGTAGGTGATTGCCACACGCGTTTGCGACAGCGGCGCAGTATCCAGGAAGCGAACTTTTCCGTCGGCTCGTTCGACACCCAATTCCGTCCATATCGCGGGGAGATCGACGTCGTAGGGTTGATCCTTCATCTTTTCGTAAAGTGGCCGCAAAACCGGAACGCCGGTGGCTTGGTCTCCGGTATCCAAAGCTTTTTCCAGCGGCCAGTCCTGCCGAATGTCTCCGCCCGCAGAGAGGATGCCGCGTAGCGCATCGTCCAGACCTTTTCGGTTCGCCGTTTTCTGGTGGATCTCAATATCCGCGAGGAAACAGAATAGCGCGCCGCCCCAATAGGTTCGTCCCCAGGTGTGCGTGTGGTCGAGACCTTTATCTCCAACGGCGGGGAGTCCCTGATGGAGGTCTCTTACAAGTTCGAACCACATTTCCGTCGCGTCCATGTGCTTCGCTCTTACGCGCGCGATCGGCTCCACATAAGTTGCGATTCCCTCTTCAATCCAATGGTGATTGTCGGCAACGGACGGAAAAGCGAGGTGCACCATTTCATGAGTCAGCATCCAGTCGGTGCCGAGATCCTCGGAAGTCGTGTTGCTGCCGACGTGAATGGTGATGAATCCGCCCTTTTCGCCAAAAGTGCGGCCGTTGCGAACACCTTTTCCATCAGCCGGAATAATGCGCAGCAGAACATGTGGGATTGGAAAATGGCCATAATAGGCGCTCACAGATTCGGCTGCCCACTGAACCCACTTGAGGAGTTCCTCCTTTGAGACTTGAAGCGGACCTTGCTCAATGACCACGTCTATTCGCGAATTTCCGATAGCTATTGTCGAGGTCATTTCGTCAGCCGGAAAGGCGCCCGCGGAAGCTAAGAAGAACACGAACAGGCATAGAAGAGCTACACGTCGAAACGTTTTGGAACTCGTGTTCGCATCTTTCATGAGTCGGGCGACTGCTACTTCAAGTACCGGAGGAACCGCTATCGCCGGCCGCTGAATATTCTCTCTTTCGAATCGTCCGATCGAGGAGCGTGTCCAGCGCGAATTTTCCCGGTCCGAAGATCAGTATCACCAACGACGCAAAGAGGTACATGTATGGCGCGGCAGCAGAGAACTTATCCGGGGCGGTGAAAACCGAAAGCAGGGCCTCGCGATCACCTGTGACATACGCGGTCAGCATGTTTACTGTGAGCACCAGACCCGTGAGGCGCGAGAAAAGCCCGACCGCCAGCAGCATGCCTCCCACCAGTTCGATGATCGAGACGAACAGTGCCGTCTGAGCCGGCGCCGGCAGATTCAGGCTCGCGAAGTACTCTGTCACTTTGGCCAGATTGTGCAGCTTGCCCCAGCCATCCTCCATAAATTCCCAGCCCCAGTACAGTCGCACGAAGAGGAAGAGAAAGGGCGACTGTAAACTCGATGCCGCTCTCACAAATCCGTCGTACATGCGCAGAATCTGATTCCTCGTGTCGCTCATGCAGGGCGTTCTCCTCTACCCGCCGTTCTCCGACTAATTAGCCGGCTATTCCTGGAGCTTTTCTCGTGCTGGCAGAACCAGCCGAGCGCCGCCCAGGTTTGAAACCAGTGCTGCACGTTGGCTGCGCGTTCGTCGGAAGGAATTGAGCTGGCTCTCAAAGCGCCTTCCACCGCACTCTTGAGCGGCTTGCCGTTGCGAAGAGCGCTCAGAATGGCGAACTCCTCGCGATGAAGCCGGCGAAAATAAACAGAGTCGTCCATGCGATGCACGACCAAAAAGATCGGACTGGGTTTCAATTTCGCCACGGCAGAAACTCGTTTCTGGTGGTGGCGCTCGCTGAAAGCATTGCTGGCGACCTCGGTGTCATCGTCCCCTTTGCGAACTTCCAGCAACAGGTCATCAACGGGATAACGCAGGTCGAGAAGCTGCACGTAGGGTTGCAGCCGCAAACGGAGTTTCGCGGGGTTTGCCGACGCGAGATCTTCCGGTTTGAGCGTGGGCTCGGCACCGCCATCGAAGGCTTCAATATCGGCCCATTCCAGGCGAACCATATCGAGAGCCAGATTTCCGCGCCCGGCGGCCCAGGCGGGGTTTTTTCGTAGCCAGGATTCCAAGCGCGAACCCAAGTTGCGCAGAGTAAACGATTGCGAGGGGCAATCGGTGAGATAGGCCTGCGCCATGCGATCGAAGCGATTTCCTCCGAGCACGGCGCGCAAGCCAGGAAAATCCTCAGCAAGACCTGCCAGCACACGGAACCAATATTGCCGATTATAGATTTCGAGACGCTCGAACGACGTCAGCCGAGAGTTCGGCTTGATGATCTGAGAGGCTACAGCGCGCATCGAGCGGCCATCGGGCGCGGTCGAGCGCATGCGTTCGGAAGGCGTTAGCGGGGTCATCACCGCGCGAGCCATGCGGCGTTGAATACTCAGCAGCTTCATACCGCTTTCGCCAGCGATGCGCTTGCCAGGAATCGATTGGCCTTCAAAGCCTCGTCGTGAACTTCGTCAAAGGAAGGGATGCTATCGTCCCATTCGAGAAGCGTGGCAGTGTGGCCGACGCGTTCGATGGCGCGCTCGTACAATTTCCAAACGGGATCGATCACGGGATGATCGTGGGTATCCAGAATGTACTTCTTGTATTTTGAATGGCCCGCAATGTGGATCTGGGCGACTCGCTCGGCCGGGACGCTGTTGACGTAGCTGTAGGGGTCAAAGCTGTGATTCCGCGAAGACACGTAAATGTTGTTCACATCCAGGAGAATTCCGCAGTCGGCGCGCTCCACGACTTCATTCAGAAATTCCCACTCGGTCATTTCGGAAACGTGAAATTCCGCGTAGCTGCTCACGTTCTCCACTACCACGGGAACTTCCACAAAATCGCGGACCTCTCGAACTTTTTGCGCGGTGATTCGCGCAGCTTCGAAGGTGTAAGGCATCGGCAGAAGATCGTGGGTGTAGCGGCCATCGACGCTTCCCCAGCAAAGATGGTCCGACAGCCAGGGCGTCTTGGTGCGCTGCACCAGCGTTTTCAGCCGGCGAAGATGTTCTTTGTTCGGGCGCTCGGCCGAGCCGAAATACATGGAAACGCCGTGCTGCACCACTTTGTATTGTTCCAGGATTTGATCGAGGATGTGCAGGGGCCGCCCGCCATCGATCATGAAATTTTCGGAAATGATCTCAAACCAGTCCACCACCGGTTTGCGCGTGAGAATGTGGTGGTAATGCGGCGCGCGCAAACCAATCCCGATTCCATAATCAGTAAAATTGTTAAACCGATTTGCAGGCATTTGTTGCTCCGAAGATCCCGAAGGAGTGTCGAGGGCCGGTACAACGAAGTCCGGCCCCAGGCAGGACAACTTTCGCTTTGCCGCTAACGCTCCGAAGAGCGTTATCCCGGCATCTTTGAACCGTCTGTTGCGCAACCACCCTTGCCCTTGCAAGAGTTCTTGCCCTTACAGCCGTTGTCGCTCGATTTACATCCACCCTTACCCTTGCAAGAATTCTGACCCTTGCAAGCATGCTTTTCCTTGGCCGTGGCGTCCGCGGGCTTCTGATCGGATTGAGCAGCAAGCCTCACCCCGGACAGAAGATTGGATGCTTGAATTGTCGCGCCTGTGCCAGCCAAGAGACCCGCAAGTGCCGCGCCAGCAACTAGAGCTTTCTTCGATTTTGTCATTTCCCGAATTACCTCCTATTGAGTTTGGACTGCAACCGCTTCTATTGTTACTACGCCATCCGAGAGAGTTCGGATGTTCCTGTTGGGGTTGAGTTTGTCAGACGGGCTGGATCCAAGCCCCGGTGTAATCCGGGGAACTGCCGAGGGAGCATAACCCAACCAATCGGTCGCGGACAATAACTATTACGGCTCTGCCTGGGGGATGCGCCGCCGAAACGTGACACGAGATTAGACGTGCAAATCCGTGATCAAGATAGGAGAAAGAGGCTCAAGAGGCGAAAATATCTGGAGCGGGATAAGAGAATCGAACTCTCGCCTCCACCTTGGCAAGGTGGCGTACTACCACTATACGAATCCCGCTCGGATGAGAACCCTGTAATTCCCAATTATTTATAGCATGGCGCAAACACTCGAACAAGCTTCCAGCGTAGGGAGTGTCGCAGGAACATATGAAGACCGGGTCGCGCAGGGAGAATGCGCGACTTGTCCTTAATCCACCTCAAGAATCCGGGCGGCTTTGACGATCGGAGATTTCTTCTGCCGTTGGGCAAAACGCTGAGCGCGATCGCGATCAATGTAGACACGGGCGAATCTTTCACCATCGTGGTAAAACACGGTGACCTGCCAGTGCTGGTGTTTCCGCCTTCTATCATGGCGCATGCGATTCGACTTCTTTGCTCTCTTCTTTTTCTTCTTCACGATGAACGGGCCCTCGCGTCCCCAAACTATTGCAAGTTTAGGGGCGGCGCGCAAGTGACTAGTTAAGAGTTAACGCCGGAATACTTTTTAGTACGGTCATAACCCGGAGATTGCACCATATCGAAACTGTCAGGCCGCACGGCTAGGCACAGTTGGAACTTTCATCTTTGCGCTAACGTAATATCAAGTGAGAGACGATAAAAGCGCTGGAGGGACCCATGGTGATGTGCTTAGAGCGCGGGTTAGAAATCGAAGACTTGAGGAATCACTCGCAGGAAATGATCATGCAGCTTCGCGATGCTCTGGCTGGCGGTGCCACTGTAACTCCTGACCCGAAACGGGCGGGCTTTTATGAGGTGAAACGCCGCGAGCAGTTATTTTACATATACATTTCACGCGATACCGGGAAGGTTCTGTTAATTGCGGCCTGGCCACACGAGGAAGCCTTGGTTTGTGAGGCGGGAGCATCAGCGTGATTCAGTAGCGTCTAATTGGGTGTGCCGGAGAGAATCAAGTCACTAGGCTTCAAGTTCAGCTGGGTCAGAATCTGCTTGTCAAGTTTGAAAATGGACGGACTTTCGCTGGTTCTGGCGTACACGAAGCCGTCGGATTCTTTCGATAGCTGAATGGTCAATTTTTTGGCGGATTTGTCGGTTAAGACAGCCTGGAACTCGGGTTTAGCCAGCAAGGCGCGGATATTCGGCGCAGGCTGGTCAAAGACCTGCTCCGCGCGCGCCTGTTCCAAGGGCGTAATTAACTTCGCGATATCGACTGTTTTTCCCTTCTGATCGACAGGTTCTTCCATGATCCATTCAAATTCGGATTTGCGCGTGCAGATAATCGTACCGTTCGCATTATGTATTTCGACGCGATTTAAAGCAGCGGGATCGAAGTGTGCGAGTTTTTTGTCGCGCAAATCGTTGTAATTTTCGGCCAGTTTCTTGTAGAGATCCTCAGAGATGCGGAAAACCACGGGCCGGGAGGTATCTCGCGCGAAGTATTGATCGCCATCTTTTTTGCCGACGATCAGCGTGGCACTCTTTCCTTTGTCATCCAAGGTGGTCAGGGAGACAGCCGGATTAGTTAAACCATACTTCGCCAGATTATCGGACGACTCGCTGGCAACCGCAGTCCATTTCGCCGAACCAACGCCGGCGAGAAGCGCGCTGATATTTCCGGTGTCACCGCGTGAGCCGGCGGGCTTGGTAAATTCCCACTCATCCTTTTCTTTCTTTGCCGCGAGCTGTCCGGAAGGATTCTTCAGGTCGAAGGACAGGACTTTATCGCTCGCGGCGTGCAACACGTCACGATCTCGCAGGTCTTGAAAAGATTTGTCGGAGCTGATCAGAAGCGATTCCGGAAGGAGCGCGACATCTTTGCCGCTGTCCACAATCGAGTAGACCGAAACTCCAATAAAATCCTTTTTGCCGAATGCTACGGTGTGCTTCGCGCCGCTCCCAGCTTGGAATTCCAGAGAAATGGCCGGCGGGTCAAGACCAAAGACTTTCAAACGGTCAGGCGTGCCGGGTTCCGTTTGCGCAATACGGGCGCTGGACAGGCCGTCAATTATTCCATCCAAGGGCGCCTGATCGGCCCGTGTTTCGATCGGCTGAGTGATTTGCCAGGCCCCGTCGCGCTTCTGAAACTGCAGCGTGGCAGCGGGATTCCCGGAATGCTTGATAACGAGCGACGTTATGTCCTGGGGCTGAATGGAGAACGCGAGCTTGGCCGCGTCCGCGGGCGGCTTCTCACTTTCCTTCTGGCTGCGGCGCCAGTCGAAGTAATAGACAGCGGCTCCCAATGCAATGGCGCCGAGAAGCAAGAATAAGGTCGTCTTCTTAATCATTAGTGTATTTTCAGCGAGCGCGGATTACCGGCGCTTCCACCAGATATAAACTCCGGAAAAAATCACGATACCAGGGAGAAAGAAAAGATCGAGCCACCGGAGCGCACTCGCTTGACCTTCAGTTAGCGTGACGCGCCGATTCGTCTGCGATTTCGGGCGGATGGAGATCAGGTCTTCGTCCTGAGCGAGCCAATCGATCGTGTTATAGAAGAGGTCGCCGTTCTTCTGCAGACCCACATACGGATTCGCAGCGAATGTTGAGTTACCAATCACAGCCAGGCGAGCTTCGCCGCCTTCCGCTTTGCGCGAAGCAGCCACACCGAGCGACAGCGGACCGGCCGTCTTTGGATTGAACGTTAATTCATTTTGACCCTGCTTCAAATTTGGAACGGTGAAGCTCTGCGGCGAAGTCTTCAAGAGTTCAACAATCTGAGGATCCGTCTTGGATTTGTCCGCGATCGACACGGTACGCGCCAACGGGAAAAAAACCATCACGTTCGTAAAATTCCTGGTGATTGGGCTTTGGCCGAAAGTCGTTACAAGCGGGATAGCGGGGCCGGCGCCAAGCAGGCGGCCCATTCTTGCGTCGATCACCACGTTGTCTCCCACGTTCGTGTTCCATGCCTGGAAAATTTCTCCAAGCTTCGGATCAGTCTGGGGGTCAACGAGGATCAGGCCTTTGCCCGTGCCGGCCAGATATTTGTCGAGCATTTGCGCTTCCTGCGGAAAGAATTGCTGGGTGGGACCGGCAACCACGACCACGCTGCAATCGGAGGCGACGCCATTTTCAGACACGAGATTGAGAGTCTTGGTGAGGTAGTTTTCCTTCTTCAGGCCGGCGTCGAGGTGGCTGTAGCCGTCTTCACCGTCATCGGTTAAGGATTTTTCGCCGTGTCCGGTGACGAAGCAAACCGTCTTAACCTTGTCTTGCGTAACTTTAATAATGGCGCCCGTGATGTCTTCTTCCGATGTGGCGCCGGTTTCCAGATGTTCTTTTCGGGGGCCCGAGGCGAGGATCACGTCGCCCATTCGAGTGGCTCCATATTGCTGGGCGACCTCGGGCTTCTGTTGCGGATCAATGTTCTGAAATTTCAGATGGCGGCTCAAGCTGGTGTACTCAGCCATCTGATCGTCGAGAGCCGCATTCGGGGACTTGTCAAAGCGGACGATGGTGACGTCTTTCTGCAAGCCGCCAACGACCTGCTTGGTCTGATCGGAAAGCGTGTACAGTTTTTCGGTAGTCAGATCGAAACGCTTATGATGGCGAAACCCGACGAAATTCACGATCACCAGCAAAGCGATTACAACCACACTGAGAATCGTGGTGTTGGTGCCAAGCTGCGAAGAACGTTTGGAGAAGAACCGAAGAATGCCGCCAAAACCGATCACGATTGACGAGAGCAGGCACAGCGCACCGATTGCCAAGACAACTTTGCTAAACGTCAGAAGCTCGCCCTGAATCGAATAACGCAAATACCCGGCCACCAGCATGGCTATGCCGGTGGTGCCGATGAATCTTGCCAACTCCTCCCGATCCCATTTCATCCTGCGAGTTCCTCCATAATTTGCGAGCGCGAGAAAAAACCGCCTAGGCTCGCCGCCAGCGCATCGAATCGACGGAGCGCACGGTCAAGAAAACAAAAAGAACGATGAAGCTTGCGTAATAAATCAGGTTGGACGTATCAATAACGCCGCGAGTGAAATCTTCGTAATGGCGTATCACCGAAAGATATTGAAGCACGGCGCCTCCGCCGCTATCGGTGCTGCGGCCAATGTCCAGCACCCAGATAAACAAGGAAGCCGCGAACGTAATCACTGCTGCAATCAGCTGGTTTTCGGTGAGGGACGACACAAAGGAGCCAAGTGCCAATAGCGAGCCGCCGAGTAGCAACACGCCCGCATACCCCGCCGCCAACATGCTCCATGGCGGCCTGGGATCGCTGCGGAGACACATGAAGATCATATAGCTCGCGGTGGGCAGCAACATGAGCGCGAACAGAGACAGCGAAGCCAGATACTTTCCCAGCACGATTTCCAGCTCGCTGACCGGCGAGGTCATCAGCAGTTCCATCGTGCCACGCTTGCGTTCCTCAGCATAGACACTCATGGTCAGAATCGGGGTAAAAAATAAAACGAGCGTCGAGAGTATGCCAAAAAAGTTGCGCATGACAGCGGCCGGAACGTCGAAATCGGATGGCGCGCCAAAACGCATTCCCTGCATTTCCATTTGAAAAGACTGCTTGATCACTTCTGACAGGATTACGTTGAAAAAGAACGCGGTCAAAATCAGGAAAAGTCCGATGAAGATATACGCGATGGGCGAAACGAAGTAATGCCCCATCTCCTTGCGATAAATTGCATACAAACTTCCCATTGTTCTATTCACTCCTTTATCGGATGGCCTTAACTGGACGACTGCGCGTGGGCCGCGTCGTCGGTGGTGAGTTCGAGGAAGATGTCTTCGAGACTCAGGCTCACTCCGTGCAGTTCGTAAAGCGGCCAGCCATGTTCCACAATTTTCGCCGCGACCTGGCTGCGAATGTCATTCCCCTGCGCCGCTTCCACGGTAACAGTCTGACGGCTTCCGGCACGGGCCGGCTCGATCACCACGCGGCTCGCTCCCGGAATTTGTGACAGCACGTCGCGAAGCAATTTTTCCGGGGCCTCCGTTTCAATGTGAATTTTTTGACCGCCTTTAAGCTGCGAAGTCAAATTCTGCGGCGTATCCACCGCGGCAATCTTGCCCTTATTGATGATGACCACGCGGTCGCAGGTCATGCTGACTTCCGGCAGGATGTGAGTGGAAAGAATGATGGTGTGGTTCCCTGCCAGGCCCTTAATTAAATTGCGAACTTCAATAATCTGCTTGGGGTCCAGGCCGACGGTCGGCTCATCGAGAATGATAACGTCAGGATCGTGCACGAGCGCCTGCGCGATGCCTACGCGCTGCTTGTAACCGCGCGACAGCCGTTTGATAAGCTCGGAACGCCGGTCTTCCAGGTTGGTTTTTCTCAGAGCGTCATCGATGCGGGCGGGACGCCGCTCCGCCGGAACATTTTTGATACGGGCGACAAAATCGAGGTAGGTCTCGACCGTCATATCGGGATAGAGCGGCGGATTTTCAGGCAGGTACCCGATCCGGCGACGGACTTCCATGGATTCACGGAACACATCGAAGCCGGCGACCCGCGCGGTCCCGGACGTGGCCGGCATATAGCCCGTCAAGATACGCATCGTGGTCGTTTTCCCGGCGCCGTTGGGCCCCAGAAAACCGAGAATCTCACCCTTGTTCACTGTGAACGAAACATGGTCCACGGCTGTGACTGAACCGTACGATTTCGTCAGGTCCTGAACTTCAATCAAGGTACTCCTCCAAACAAGGGCGCACTACGCGTTTCCCGAGCGCTTCCAAACCAATCTTTATACTAAAGTTGGGGGAAAATTGAAAATCCACGAGATTGTGGTTACAGGAGCGAGCGATCAGTGCACCCGATTGAGATGCAGCGGGTACCGCCGGGAGTTGTCATGGAACTGCCGCTGCGAATGATCTCGCTGGCATTGGGTTGCACTGGGCCAAATTTGCTGCCAAAGATGGGACTGGCTAATAATTCATTGTCTGCCTTAAAATGAAGCACATAACAGGCAACGGCCTTGTCATCCAGCGCATCCACATTGCGTACAGATGCAGCTTATCGTTCGTAATCCGAAATGCTGAGCCAGGTGCAGCGAGAGCCTGGAACGATGAAACGAGCGACGCGGATAGATGGGCGTCGGGAGATGTGCGTTGACACATCGCAGCCGTTTTGTTATTCAATTTGTTTCGCATTCTTAGCCGGCGATTCGGCAACGGGTTCTGTCCCACCACTCTGGGCGGATCTGAAAAAGAAATCCAAGGTGATATGACAATTTCGAAGGCGTATGCCCAAATGTTCGAAAACGCCGGAAGCCGGCAGAGGAATCTCGCTGACGTCGCGTCTCCTAGTTTTCGACTGGCGCCGCTGCGATTGCGTGCTTGCGCACTGATGGCTTTTCTCGCCGTTGGGTTTCTCGCAGGTTGCGGAGGCGGCGGCACGTCCATCACGCTGGAGGTGCTGCCGAACACGGCACAAACAGTGGACCAAGGCCAGGTGATTCAATTCACCGCGATTCTGGGCAACGACACTGGTAATCAGGGCGTCACCTGGAAACCGCTCACTGGCTCGGGCTGCGCGGGCACCGGTTGCGGCACTTTAACGAACGTCACCAAAACTTCGGTGACCTACACCGCGCCCACTAATAGTTCGATTGCGCTTACGGTCAGTTTGAAGGCAGTCGCCAATGCGAATTCCAGCACTAATGTAATTACGATGATAAGCGTGGTTCTCCCTCCCAGTTTTACGACCGTCACTCTTAACAACGGATCGAACGGTTCGCAGTACGGCGAGCAAATCGTAGTAACGGGCGGTGTTGCACCGTTAGTGTTCAGCGTGGTCTGTCCGAACAACCAAACGAGCTGTCTCCCGCCTGGATTGACCTTGAATCAAAACGGATTCCTTCTGGGGACGCCTACCACATCCGGCACGTATACATTTTTCGTGAAAGCGACCGACCGCGGCGGTGTTCCCGTAGTTGGCCAGCCCCCTCCGTTTTCCGTTACGTCCACGCTTTTCACCGTAACGATTAATCCGGCTCAGCCGCTGTCCGTCAGCACAACCTCTCTGCCCCCCGGAACTATCGGTCAGATGTATAACGTGGCGCTAGCGGCAAGGGGCGGAGCAACTCCATTTACCTGGAGCGTGCCGGCGAACAGTTTGCCTCCCGGCCTAGCCTTGAACACATCCACGGGCCAAATTTCAGGCATTCCGACGACGGTCGGTTCCTTTCCACTCACGGCTACAGTGCGGGACTCTTCGGTTCCAGTGCAAACGGCTACGTCTGGTCCGCTCACCATCTTGATCCAAACGCCTCAACCGCTGCAGGCCATCACCGCGCCACTGCCCGGTGGAATGACTGCAACGTCCTACAGTGCGAATCTAATCGCGACTGGCGGAGTTCCGCCTTACACCTGGAGTGTGATAACCGGTCAGCTTCCGGCGGGACTGACTCTTAACGCGCAAACGGGCAACATCTCAGGAATTCCTATTCTCGTGGGCACTTCGAATTTCACAGTTCAAGTGCGGGATTCCGCTGTCGGCGCAGGCGGCCCGGCAACGGCGACGCAACAGCTCCATATCACTATTACAACCGGTACGACGAGCAGCAATTCTCTGATCAGCGGATCCTACAGTTTCCTCTTCAGCGGGTTCGATGCGAATGGAACGGTGGTTATGGCGGGTAACTTTTTGACGGACGGAGGCGGAGGGGTTTCTAGCGGCCAGGAAGACATCAATCGCGTAACCGGCGTTGTGGTTGGCGCGGGTCTGACGGGGAGCTATTCGGTTGGAACGGATGGCCGCGGCACCATGCAGTTAGTCGCGTCGACTGGAACGGGCACGGTGTTTACCGCAAATTATCTACTGGCGCTCGATTCGGCCGGCAACATTCACGTGACCGAGGATGAGACGACTCCGACGAACGGGGTAGGAATTACGCACGGCTCAGGAATTATGAAACCCGCTATCGGGACGTTTACAGCGGCAAACTTCGCCGGCAATTATGCGTTTGAATTCACAGGCCAGGATTTTTTGACCGAACCAACCGTACTCGCCGGTGCAGTCACTGCCGATAACTCTCAGAACTTCAGCGCGGGCACCGCGGATTTTAACGACGGAGGCGTGTATTCTCCGCTCCTTTCTCTCACCGGCAACTTCAGCGTAGGGAACACGAATTCGAAGGGCGTCGCTACCATGACTTTTCAACCGCCGACGAGCGCCGCGACGACGCTCACGTTTACATTCTATTTCGCCTCCTCCAACGATATTTTGTTCGCGGAGATTGACACCGCGACTACAACGAATCCCCTTCCCAGACTCAGCGGAGAGATGTTGCTTCAGAACACGACAACACAATTCAATCAGTCGGTATTGCAAGGCTCCGGCGTTGTAACCGGCACGGGACTCGCGGGCACGGGACTCGCGGGCTCGAACTCGACCGTTTTCGCGGGTCTGTTGGCGTCGCCTTCCGGCGATGGAAGCGCGACTCTAAGCTACGACCAAAATGATGGCGGTGCCATCTCGCTGCTGAATTCGCTTTCTGGTACCTATCAAGTGTTGCAGAACGGCCGCGTAGGATTTACGAATCTGGGTAACCGCCTGGCGGCGGCGTACCTCACTGGCCCCAATCAAGGATTCATCATTGGCTCTGATTCGGCTGCGACATACGGGCTTCTGGAGCAGCAAACCAGCTCGCCGTATTCTCTCTCGTCCGTTCAAGGCAGCTATGTGCTCTTCGCACCCAAGGAGGCGGACAGTCAAGCCGTAAATATGATTGGCCAGTTAAGCTCCGCTGGCGCTGGAAACATCGTGGGCACCCTGGACGAATTTATTCCGCCCAGCACTCCCTCCACGGATCTTCCCTTCTCGGCCAATTACACGGTCACGCCAGACGGTCGGGGGACTATGACGCCGGTTCTGATTGCGGGGTTCCCGTCGAATCTTATTCTCTATGTGGTTTCGCCGAGCAGCGTGCGAATGATTCCTGTGGATTCAAATCCGGGCAATGGCCATCCCCAAGTCATTTTCCTTAGCCACTAGAGATATTCGTGGAATAGTTTGGAAGCGTGCTGCGGAGTTCCCCGCGCTATTTCTTCTTGTCTTCCTCGAGGCGCAAGGCTGCAGAATTGATGCAATATCGCAGGCCTGTAGGATTGGGGCCGTCCTCGAAAACATGTCCTAGATGCGCGTCGCAGCGGCTGCAAATAGCTTCCGTGCGCGTCATTCCATGGCTGCTGTCGCGCTCCATCTCGACATTCTCCGCCGCGATGGGTTGGTAGTAGCTGGGCCAGCCTGAACCGGAATGGTACTTCGCATCGGAGCTGAAAAGCGGCTGCCCGCAGCAAACGCAAACATACGTGCCCTTCGTTTCCGTGTCTGCGTACTCGCCGGTAAACGGCGGTTCAGTCCCCTTCTTCCGCGTCACCTCATATTGTTCTTCGGTCAGCTTCGAACGCCATTCTGCGTCGTCCTTCTTAATTTTGTCGGTCATGCGTGTATTTTACACCGGGTGCGGCTGTTTTCAAGAAATCCAGCTTGGGAAGCGCTGACCTCCGCTGGCCGACGCGAATAGAAACTCGACGAGTGTCAGCTATACTGGAGCGGCCGTCTAACGACCGGTCGTTAGCAATGTATCGATTCGTGAAGCGAACTTTTTGGAGACTGCTGTGAATGAGGTTTTCATTTGTGACGCGATTCGCACGCCCTTTGGCCGATACGGCGGCGCGCTAGCTTCAATTCGTACTGACGATCTAGCGGCCATCCCACTGCGCGGACTAATCGAGCGCAATCCGCGAGTGGATTGGATGGCGGTTGATGACGTCGTCTTCGGCTGCGCGAATCAGGCGGGAGAAGATAACCGCAACGTCGCGCGCATGGCTTTGCTGCTTGCGGGGCTCCCCAAGGAAATTTCCGGTTCCACCGTGAATCGGCTCTGCGGTTCCAGCATGGACGCCATCGGCGTCGCGGCTCGCGCCATCAAATCGGGAGAAGCGGATTTAATCATCGCGGGTGGAGTTGAAAGCATGACGCGCGCTCCGTTTGTGATGGGCAAAGCTGACAGCGCGTTTAGCCGCGCTGCGGAAACGTTTGACACCACGATCGGCTGGCGTTTCATAAACCCGCTGATGAAAAGCAAGTATGGCGTCGACTCCATGCCGGAAACCGCGGAAAACGTGGCCGAGGAATTTCACGTTTCGCGTGCGGACCAGGATGCTTTTGCTTTGCGGACGCAGCAGCGCTGGGCCCGCGCAAATGCCGAAGGCTTTTTTAAACACGAGATTTTCCCTGTTTCGATTCCGCAGAAAAGAGGCGATCCAAAGATTTTTGATACCGACGAACATCCGCGGCCGGACACAACCCTCGAAGCGCTGGCGAAGCTCAAGCCCATAGTGAAACCGAATGGAACGGTAACCGCGGGAAACGCTTCCGGAGTGAATGACGGGGCGTGCGCGCTCATCATCGCTTCCAAAACGGCGGCCTCAAAATACGGTCTGACTCCTCTCGCGCGCATCGTTGCAACCGCCGCCGTCGGGGTAGCGCCGCGCATCATGGGATTCGCTCCCGCGCCCGCCACACGAAGAATCCTCGACAAGACCGGACTAAAGCTTTCGCAAATGGATGTGATCGAGCTGAATGAAGCATTCGCCGCACAGGCTCTGGCCGTCACGCGCGATCTGGGCCTGACCGACGACGCCGCGCACGTGAACCCCAATGGAGGCGCTATCGCCATCGGACATCCGCTGGGCGCAAGCGGCGCTCGCCTGGTAGCCACAGCGACCTATCAGTTGCAGACAATTAAAGCGCGCTACGCTCTCTGCACCATGTGCATTGGCGTAGGCCAAGGCATCGCTACAATCATCGAACGCTGCTGAAGGATTGAATTTCCGTCTGCTCTACCGAATGGGTACACCTGCGTCCTACAGTCATCAGTGTATGGCTTCGTCAATTAAATAGGAGTCATATCGTAAACGTACAAAGAGAGGTCCTATGAAGGCGGTCGTAGGCGTATTTAAAGCGAGATCGGATGCAGAGCTGGGCGTAGCGGAACTCCGACCGCTCGACATACCTAAAAACAGAATCACGATTCTTACTCCTAACGCGACCGAAGAAGAGCTTGCCGCGGTTCCGACTGTTGCCGGAGAACAACCTGGTATGGGCAAAGCTTTGGGGGCCGTTGTCGGAGGCGCCATCGGTGTCGCCGGCGGCGTCGGCTTGGTGCCGCTGCTCGCGAGCTTTCTGATCCCGGGCGTGGGACAAGTGCTCGCCATCGGAGTTGTCGGCGGAGTGCTGCTCGGCGCGATTGGTGCGGTTGGTGGCGGCGCGGCGGGAGGTGCCATCGAGAGCAACGTCTTCGAGGGGCTGCCGGAAGACGAGATGTTCGTCTATGAGGATGCCTTGCGTAAGGGCCGTTCGGTCGTTGTGGCGATGGCCGATAACGACGAGGCTGACGCAGTTCGCGGCGCTCTGGAAAACGCGGGCGCCGAAAGCATTGATCGAGCCCGTAATATGTGGTGGGTCGGCCTGCGCGACACGGAAAAAGAAAAATACGAGACCACGGGCCGCAAGTTCGAAGACGACGAGCGCTACTTTCGCTGCGGCTTCGAAGCCGCCCTGCATTTGAAGAACCGCGATCGAACCTACGAGCAATGCCACAAAGTGCTGGGTGATCTGCACCCGCGCCTGCACGAGAGCGAGCCTTTCAAGCGCGGCTTCGAGCGCGGCCGCGAATATCTAGATACAATCAGCAAACACGTCAACTAATTTTCCCCACACCGCTTCTGGCGTTTGCTTACAAGTCGCAGGAGCGTTTAATCTCCCACAGTTGAGTATAATGAGCGGGATGCAGCTTCGCATTTCTGTGCGTGTCGGAGATTGAGTGACATCCGGTTCGAAGCTTTTCCAGAACTACGTCAACGGCCATTTCGTAAGCGGCCCACGCGAGTTTGCCGATATCAATCCAGCGGACGGCTCGACGATCGCCGAAGTTTCGGAAGCTGATGAATCGCTGGTGAATCAGGCGGTCGAATCCGCACGCAATGCGCTGAACCGAAATTGGGGCAAGCTGCCTGTTCCCAGCCGCGCCGCGCTTTTGCACAAAGTCGCCGACGGCATCGAAGCGCGCTTCAACGATTTCGTTCAAGCCGAAGTGGCGGACACGGGCAAACCAGTTGCGCTGGCCTCGAAGATTGACGTTCCGCGCGGCGCCGCGAATTTCCGCGTGTTCGCGGACCTGATTAAAAACGCGGGGATCGAAGCATTTCGGACGGAAACTTCTGACGGCGCCTCGGCGCTCAATTATTGCGTACGCAAAGCGCTCGGAGTGGTCGGCATTATTACTCCATGGAATCTGCCACTGCTGCTGCTCACATGGAAAGCTGCGCCGGCGCTGGCCTGTGGCAATTGCGTGGTGGTGAAACCGTCGGAAGAAACTCCGGCCACGGCGACGCTACTTGCAGAAGTGATGCAATCGGCGGGCGTGCCGCCTGGAGTGTTCAACGTGGTTCACGGTTTCGGCACCGGCTCGGCAGGCGAATTCCTCACCAGCCACCCGGACGTGAATGCGATCACATTTACGGGGGAATCGAAAACAGGATCGGCCATCATGCGCGCTGTGGCGCCCACGGTGAAGCCCATTTCGTTCGAGCTGGGCGGCAAGAACGCCGCGATAGTTTTTGCCGATTGTGAGTTCGATGAAACGATCAACGGCCTCGCCGATGCTGTTTTTCTCAATACCGGCCAGGTCTGCCTCTGCGCCGAGCGTGTTTACGTGGAACGCTCAATCTTCGATCGCTTTGTTTCGGCGCTGAAGCAAAAAGCTGAAGCTTTGTCACTGGGTTGGCCCGCCGATAGCAAGACGACTACAGGTCCGCTGATTTCAAAAGAACACCGTGCAAAAGTGCTTTCTTACTATGAACTCGCGAAAAAGGAAGGGGCTACGGTCGTAACGGGAGGTGGGACGCCGAAATTTGGCGACGCTCGTGACAGCGGTTTCTACATTCAGCCAACCATTTTCACCGGCCTTTCCGAATCCGCTCGCTGCGTGAAGGAGGAAATTTTCGGGCCGGTGTGCCACATCGCGCCTTTCGATACTGAAGAAGAAGCTATTGCGATGGCAAACGACACAAAATATGGCCTGGCAGCTTCGGTGTGGACCACGAATCTGAAACGAGGACACCGGGTCGCGGAAAAGTTGCGCGTCGGTATCACCTGGGTCAACTGCTGGTTCTTGCGTGATCTGCGCACGCCGTTCGGAGGTGCTGGTCTGTCAGGCATCGGACGGGAAGGTGGACTGCACTCGTTAAATTTTTATTCCGAACTGAACAATATCTGTGTCAAGTTGTGAGCGGAATCTCGCGGACATCAAACCGAGGTGGTCTGGAATGGACAGCAAAGTCGTCGAAGGCAAAGCCAAGCCGCGCGGCAAGTTTCCGCACATCAAACGCGCAGGAGATTTTCTCTTCGTATCGGGCACCAGTTCGCGGCGCGCCGATGATTCCATTGCCGGCGCGGAAACCGACAAATTCGGCACGACGCATCTTGATATTCGCGAGCAAACACAAGCCGTGATCGAAAATATTCGCGGCATTCTTGCCAGCATGGACGCCGGTTTGAAAGACCTGGTCGAAATTTCCACCTATCTCGTCAAGATGGAAGATTTCGACGCCTACAATGAGGTGTATGCACAATTCTTTGACGAGCAAGGCCCGGCGCGAACTACCGTTGCCGTCCGTGAGTTGCCGCACGCGTATCTGTTGATTGAAATGAAAGCCATTGCCTATAAGCCCGTGACGCACACGGAAACGGAAGCCGCAGCCGGGAGGAGAAAGTAATGCCATCAATCAAAACACTGAAGGCTTTTAATTTCCAAGGATGGATCGACGCGAATCGCGACAAGCTGAAGCCTCCCGTAGGAAACGCGCAGGTCTGGGAAGATGGCGACCTGATGGTGACGGTCGTCGGCGGGCCCAACAACCGCAACGACTATCACGACGACCCCACCGAAGAGTTTTTTTACCAGTTGAAAGGCGATATTTTTCTGCGCTTGATGCCGGAAGCAGGCAAGCCGCCTATCGAGGTTCCCATCAAGGAAGGCGAAATTTTCCTTCTGCCCAAACACGTGCCGCACTCGCCGCAGCGCCTTGCTCCCGGCACGATCGGATTGGTGGTCGAGATGCCGAGGCCTGAGGGAGTGGTGGACGGCTTCGAATGGTATTGCGCGAAATGCAATCACCGCGTGCATCGCGCCGAAGTTCTTTTGAAAAGCATCGTGCGCGATTTGCCGCCGCTCTTTGAAAAGTTTCAACAAAGTCCGGAACTGCGGAAATGCAAGCACTGCGGTGAAGTTCACCCGGGCAAACCAGCTCCGCAGAAATAACGGTACAGAGACAACATGCCAGTCATAGATATTCACACACATTTTTTTCCGGAATCCTGGCCCGATCTCGCCAAACGCTACGGCACGCCGGATTGGCCGTCGATTAAACACACCGGGCCGGGCAAAGCGGACATCATGCTCGGCGATCGCATGTTCCGCCACGTCACTTCCGGTTGCTGGGATGTGAACGTGCGCCTCGAAAACATGGACCGCAATGGCGTGGACATGCAGATGATTTCCGCTACGCCAGTGCTCTTTGCTTATGCTCGCGAAGCCAAACACGCGCTCGATTGCGCGCGCTTGTTCAATGACGTTGCACTTGAAATGTGCCAGCGCGGGAAAGGCAGGCTGAAATCTTTCTGCCAGGTTCCTTTGCAGGATATCGATGCAGCCTGCAAAGAGCTTACCCGCTGCATGCGCGACGGACACCTGGGCGTCCAGATCGGCAATCACGTCGGACAAAAAAACCTCGACGACCCCGGCATCCTAAAATTCCTGCAGCATTGCGACGCGGAAGGAGCCGCGGTCTTCGTTCATCCCTGGGACATGATGGCCGGCGAGCGCATGCCGAATTACATGATGCCCTGGACCGTGGCCATGCCGGCCGAAACGCAGTTGTCGCTCGTATCCATGATTTTGAGCGGAGCTTTCGACCGTTTGCCGCCCAGCCTGCGAATCTGTTTCGCGCACGGCGGCGGAAGTTTTGCGTTTCTGCTGGGCCGTCTGGAAAACGCGTGGAAAAATCACGAAATCGCGCGGGGAGTCTCGCAGTTTGCTCCCAGCCATTATCTGGATCGCATTCGCGTCGACTCCGCAGTCTTCGAGCAGCGCACTCTGCAATTTCTCGTGGAGGTAATGGGAACCGATCGCGTGCTTCTCGGTTCCGATTATCCTTTTCCGCTGGGCGAAGCGCGCGCCGGCACGCTCATCCGCGAAAGCCGTTCATCGCCGGAAGTGAAAGCCAAGTTGCTCGGAGGCAATGCCGTTAAATTTCTGAATTTGCCCAGTGCAAGTGCGGTCACGAACGCATCGGCTTCACCGGCGCGATCAGGTGTGCTGGAGCCGGAAACTTCGGCTGGCTGTCCATTTGGAAGCAGCGCGTCTTCGAAAGACGAGCAAGGCTTCCCTTCCCGCGTCGAATCGAATGAGTCCGAAAATCGATTGACCTATAGTTCCTATCTTCGCATCCCGGAACTGCTGGCGCTCCATCACCCGGTCTCTTCCCCTCCCCATCACGATGAACTGCTGTTCATTATCATTCATCAAACTTACGAGCTCTGGTTCAAGGAGTTGCTGCACGATCTCGACGCCGTGGTTGCCAACCTTCGCGCCGCGGGCGCTGATCCTACTTCTCGCGATGGTGTTTACGAAGCCGCGCGTTTGCTTCGCCGCTGCACCGAAATCATGCGCGTGCTCGTCGATCAGTTCACCATTCTCGAAACCATGCTTCCCTCTCACTTCCTCGCCTTCCGCGGCAAATTGAATCCGGCAAGTGGCTTTCAGTCCGAGCAATTTCGAGAGATCGAATTCCTGTGCGGTTTGAAAGACGAAAAGATGCTGCGTTACCACCAACTGACACCCGAAACGCATGCCATTCTTCACCGCCGGCTAAGCGAAGATTCGCTTCACGACGTTTTCTTTCAGGCACTGAAATCGTTGGGAAAGCTTCCGGAGATGAGCGCCAACGCCACAGAGCGCGAGCGATTCGATTCTCGCGCGAAAGCCGTTCAAGCGTTGTACCAGGACGAGCGTAATCACCGCGATTGGATTGATGTCTGCGAGCGCTTGACGGAATTCGACGAGCTCGTGGTGAGCTGGCGATTGCGTCACATTCAAATGGTGGAGCGCACAATTGGTGTGCGCATGGGCACCGGCGGAAGCACCGGCTCCTCGTATCTGAAACTCACATTGGAGAAAAAATTCTTCCCGGAGTTGTGGGAAGCGCGGTCGCTGCTGGAAGATTAAACCGGTGGTCCCAATCTTCGGCGATTCGAATTCTCTCTGCACATGCCAAGCCCGTCCGACACGATCACGCTCATTGGCGCCGGCCTCACCGGTCCGCTGCTGGCGATTTCCCTGGTTCAACGCGGTTTCCGTGTCGCGATTTACGAGCGGCGCCCGGACATGCGTCGCGTGCAGCTGTCGGCTGGGCGTTCGATCAATCTCGCCATTTCCGTGCGTGGAATTCACGCGCTCCGGGAAGCGGGCCTGTGGGAGTCCATGCGCCACATCATCATTCCCATGAAAGGCCGCATGATGCACTCGCTTTCCGGCGCGCTCACGTTTCAGCCTTACGGCAAGGATGAAACCGAAGTCATCAATTCGATTTCGCGCGCGGATTTGAACGCCGCGCTGGTGAATGAAGCTGAAAAGCGAGGCGTCAATATTCATTTCAACGAACGATGCCTGGGGTTCGATTTGCATTCCGGAGCCGCGCGCTTTCGCAATGAAGAGACCGGCCGCGAATCCTCGGTCGAGTCCAGCACCGTCCTCGCCGCGGACGGCGCATCCTCTGCAATTCGGGAGGCCATGCAAAAGCTTGGCGGGTTCACGCTTTCGCAGCAGTTTCTCGATTACGGCTACAAAGAGCTGACCATCGCGGCGGGACCGAATGCAAGGCATGTTCTCGAAACGAACGCGCTGCACATCTGGCCGCGCGGCTCGCACATGCTGATCGCACTGCCCAACGTTGACGGCACTTTTGCCTGCATCCTGTTCCTGCCCGTTGAAGGCGAAGTGAGTTTTGCCAGCCTCGATTCCGAAGCGAAGTTCTTGAAATTTTTCCAGGCAAATTTCCCCGACGCCGTCCCGTTGATGCCTCAGCTGCGCGACAATTTTCGCGACAACCCGACTGGCTCGATGGTCACGATCAAATGCTCGCCATGGCATGTGGACGCAAAATCGCTCTTGATCGGCGACGCCGCCCACGCCATCGTCCCCTTCTTCGGGCAAGGCATGAATTGCGCATTTGAGGACTGCACGGTTTTGCTGGAGCTTCTCGATCGTCACGGCGCGGACTGGCCGAAAGTTTTTCCGGAGTTTGAGCGCGCGCGCAAGGACAATACCGATGCCATCGCGGATCTGGCGCTCGAAAATTTTGTCGAGATGCGCGACCGCGTGGGCGATCCCCGCTTCCTCTTCAAGAAAAAAGTAGAACTGGCTCTGGAAGCCAAATACCCGCAGCTCTTCGTCCCGAAATACGCGATGGTCACATTTCACCGCATTCCCTATTCTTTGGCTCTTTCTAGAGGACTGGTCCAAGATGCTATGCTGGCGGAATTGTGCGGCTCGATCGATCGCATCGAGGATCTTGACTGGGGAAAAGCGGAATCGATGATCCACCTCCAGCTAACGCCATTGGAGCAACTATAAGTGCCTGCCGCTGAATTCAATTCGACGAAGGAGTTTGCCGCGGCGCAAACCGCTCGTGACCCTCTCGCTCACTTCCGCGAACGCTTTCACATCCCTAAAAAGCCGGACGGCTCCGACTGCGTTTATCTTTGCGGCCACTCGCTCGGGTTGCAGCCGAAATCCACGCGCGAATACGTCGAGCGGGAACTGCAAGAGTGGGCGCGGCTCGGCGTGGATGCGCATCTTCACGCGCGCATTCCCTGGATGCCGTATCACGAAATTCTGACCGATCCTGTTTCCCGTTTAGTCGGCGCTCTTCCCATCGAAGTGGTTGTAATGAATTCGCTCACCGTGAACCTGCACCTCATGATGGTTTCGTTCTACCGCCCAACCCCGCAACGAAACAAAGTACTCATCGAAGCGAACGCGTTTCCCTCCGACCAGTACGCCGTGAAATCGCAAATTCGATATCACGGCTACGAGCCGGCAGATTCGTTGATCGAAATAGCCCCGCGCCCGGGAGAAACCTGGATTCGCACGGAAGACATCGAAAAACGGATTGCTGCGGAAGGAGAAAAGATTGCGCTGGTTATGCTTGGCGGCGTGAATTACTACACAGGACAGGCTTTTGATTTTTCGCGCATCACCAATGCCGGGCACGCGAAGGGCTGCATAGTTGGCTTCGACATGGCGCACGCCGCCGGAAATGTGCCCTTGAAGCTACACGACTGGGACGTCGATTTCGCGGTCTGGTGCAGCTACAAATACCTCAACAGCGGTCCGGGCAGCATCGCCGGCTGCTTCGTGCACGAGCGCCATGCCCGTGATCCCAAATTGCCGCGATTCGCGGGCTGGTGGGGCCACGACAAGGAAAACCGTTTCCGCATGCCGCCGGATTTTCACGCCATTCCGGGAGCCGAGGGCTGGCAACTCAGCAATCCATCCATTCTGTCGGCGGCGGCGTTGCGTTCCTCTGTGGATATTTTCGATGAAGCGAAAATGGAACGCTTGCGCGCGAAAAGTGAGACGCTCACAAGCTACTTGGAGTTTTTACTGGATCAGAAGCCTTCGAAGAGGTTTTCCATCATTACACCGCGCGACAGCGCACACCGCGGAGCGCAACTTTCTCTGCGCGTAAACGCAAATGGCCGCGCAATTTGCGAC
>Ga0302325_10001883_pt1 | contig 52484 bp, 43 predicted proteins | sample Palsa_T0_2_FD_201948 | JGI IMG/M metagenome (GOLD analysis project Ga0302325, IMG submission 201948) | Peat permafrost microbial communities from Stordalen Mire near Abisko, Sweden - Palsa_T0_2 | ecosystem: Environmental > Terrestrial > Soil > Palsa > Peat permafrost | place: Sweden: Abisko...
GGCGGCGCTGCAGGGCGACTCGGGCGTCGGGGTGAGCGCGCTCGTTCAGGCCCTTTCGGCGGCCGTGGTCACGGGTGCGGAGGCGCGCCTCACGGCGTTCGCGCAGGCCGGCGTCACGCTCGACCTCAACGTGTTCGCCGCCGCCCAGGCCTCGGCGCTCGCAAGCTTCAATGCGGGCCTTGCCGGCCTCCTCACCGGACAGACGAACATCGCCACGGTCACGGCGCAGCTCGCCGCCTCGCTCGACGCGGCGGTGCAGGCGTCGGGAGGCATCTCGGTCGGCACGCGCGCCCAGGCGCAAGCCGCGGTCTCGCTCGATTTCTCAGCGTCGCTCAACGCTTCGCTCGCCGCCAACGCCGCGCTCGACGTCAATGACCTCGCCTTCGCGGCCATCCACGCGGCGGCGCAGCTCGAGGCGAGCATCGTGGCGAACGCGGTCGTGCAGGTGGTCACCGCCGCCGGCGCCCCGCAGGCCACGATCAGCGCCGCCACTTCGGCCAGCGCCCAGTTCGTCGCCAACGTCACCGCCGCCACCAGCATCCAGGCTCTCACCTCGGCGCGCGCGACCTTCGCCACGGCGCTCGGTGGCAGCGGGTCGGCGTCGGCCAGCGCGGGCGGGGGGCTGCTCGGCGGCCTGGTGACTGCGACGGGCAACGTCACGGCTTCCCTCCAGGGCGTCATCGACGACGTGGTCAACCTCGCCGGCAATCTCGACGGCGATCTGACCGCGAAGCTCAGCGCGGTGGCCGACGTGAACGTCTGCGTGAACGTCGATGCGCAAGCGTCGGTGGGCCCGAACGGCATCGACGTCAACGTGGGCGCCGCAGCGCAGGTGATCGCCCAGTTCATGGCCAACGCGGCGGCGTCGGCGCAATCGGCCGACGCAGGCGCGGGGGCCCAGGTGGGCGTCGGGGCGGCGGCCCAGGCGATGGCTCTCGCGGAGCTCTCGCTGCGCGTCGCACCGTAGGGCAGACCCATGGTGCAAAGGGCACGATGGTGGGCTCGCGCGGCGGCGCTCTGCGTCGCGTCGGGCGTCGGGTTGCTCGCCGCTTCGTGCGGCGGCGTAGGCGACGCCGGGTTGCTCGACGCGTCGCACGGCGACGGCCCCGCGTTCTCCAGCTCCCCGACGGGGTGCGCGCCCCGCTCGTGCCTAGCCTCCGGCTACACATGCGGCCAGAACGCCGATGGTTGCGGCAACCTCATTGACTGCGGCACGTGCGTCGGCGACGCGTACTGCGGCGGCGGAGGCTTCAGCCGATGCGGCACAGGCGACGGCGGCGCACCCGGCGACGCGGGTGCGTGCGTTCCCAAGACGTGCGTGGAGCTCGGTCTGAGCTGTGGAAGCAACGCCGACGGGTGCGGCGGCGTGCTCGATTGCGGTACGTGCAGCGCGCCCGCCGTCTGCGGTGCGGGCGGCTTCAGTGTATGCGGTGGCCCTGCCGGTGCCGAGGGCGGCGCGCTCGCCGCCTGCGTGCCGGCGACCTGCTCTTCGCTCGGGGTGAGCTGCGGTACCGCGGGGGATGGGTGCGGCGGCACGCTCGCGTGCGGTACGTGCACCGCGCCCGCGTTCTGCGGCGGGGGAGGGTTCAGCGTGTGCGGCGGATCGAGCGCCCCGGGCGCGACGCCGGTGTGCGCGCCCGCGACGTGCCAGAGCCTGGGGTTCGACTGCGGTCCCGCGGGGGACGGTTGCGGCAATCTCCTGCAGTGCGGGGTGTGCGGCGGCGCCGATGTCTGCGGCGGCGGCGGCACGCCCGGCGTGTGCGGCCATACGTGCACGGGCCTGTGCACGCAACAAGTCGCGTGCGCCGGAGCGCCGACGACGATCACCGGCCGCGTGCTGGCCGGCCTCTCTCCCTGGGTGCCGGCCGGCACGACGCCCGACCCGGTGCCCAACGCCATCGTCTACATCCCGAACGGCGCGGTTCAGTCCTTCGCACCCGGTGCGCAGTGCACCCAGTGCGGAGCCGACGTCTCCGGCGACCCGCTCGTCTCGACCACCTCGGCGTTCGACGGCACGTTCACGCTCACCAACGTGCCCGTCGGGTCGCAGATCCCCATCGTGGTGCAGCTCGGTCGCTGGCGACGCGAGGTCTACGTCGACGTCGCCACATCCTGCGCGGCGACCGCCGCGGGCGACATCCATCTGCCGCGCACCGAGAGCGAAGGCGACATCCCGCTGACCGCGATCTCGACCGGGGCCGTCGATTCGATCGAGTGCATCCTCTTGAAGATGGGCGTCGACGAGAGCGAGTTCTCCGGGACGGAGAACGGCGGCACGGGCCGCATTCACCTGTATTCCGCCGGTTTCGGCACCGCCGACGTGAACGGGCACGGCTCCGGCGCCTCGCTCTTCGACTCCGAGCCCGAGACGGCGCTGCTCGCGTCGGGCGGCTCGTACATGAACTACGACCAGATCATGCTCCCCTGCTGGGGCGACGAGTTCCTCAAGACGACCGACGAGCTGGCCGACCTGGTGACGTACGGCAACGGCGGTGGGCGCTTCTTCGCCACGCATTTCAGCTACACGTGGCTCTTCCAGAACAGCCCCTTCGACTCGACCGCCACGTGGGACGTGAACGCGAATCGCAACGCGACCGCCAACGGCGGTCTCGGTGTCCCCTTCACCGGGAACATCGACGTCGCCGGCAATCCCAACGGCACGGTCTTCGTGCAGTGGCTGAACCTCCTCGGCGCGCTCTCGAACGCCAGCCCTCCGCAGGTCACCATCCAGGCGGGTCGCCACGACGTCGACGCCGTCCTCGGCTCGTCGGTGGACTGGATCGACGGCACGGATCCCGACCCGCCGAGCGTGGCGCACGCGAACATGCTGCTCCACTACACGTTCGACACTCCCGTCGGGCAGGCGTCGCAATGCGGGCACGCCATCTTCAGCGACTTCCACGTCAATAACCAGGGATCGACGAACGCGTCGATCTTTCCGGACGAGTGCGACACCAACGCGCTGACGCCGCAGGAGCGCATCCTCGAATACATGATCTGGGATCTGCAGTCGTGCGTTCCGCCTCCGCCTTCCACGACCTGCACGCCGCGGACGTGCGCCGAGCAGAACCTGGGTTGCGGGCCCACGGGCGACGGTTGCGGGAACGTCTTGCAGTGCGGAGCGTGCACGCCTCCGCAGACATGCGGCGGCGGCATCGCCGGTCAGTGCGGAGCACCCCCCGCTGGAGGGCAGTGCACTCCCGAGACGTGCGCATCGCAGAATGCCGCGTGCGGCTCCATCGGTGACGGCTGCGGCAATCTGCTGAGCTGCGGCGCTTGCGTCCCTCCCCTCACGTGCGGCGGTGGGGGCGTGCCGGGCCAGTGCGGCGCCGCCGACGCCGGCGCGCGCTGCACCCCCGCCACATGCGCTTCGCAAAACATCACCTGTGGACCGGCAGGCGACGGCTGCGGCAATCTCCTCGATTGCGGAACGTGCAGCCCGTCGTCGACGTGCGGCGGCGGCGGAGTGCCCGGCCAGTGCGGTCCGACCAACTGCCACCCCGAATCCTGCGCCGCTCAGCACTTGCAATGCGGGCCCGCCGGCGACGGCTGCGGAGGCGTGATCCAGTGCGGCGAGTGCGCTTCGGGGCCCTGCGGCGCGGCCGGCTTCAGCCTCTGCGGCGCGGTCGCCCAATAGCGCCCCGGAGCACCAAGAAGAGCGAACAAGGGCGAACAGGGGCAAACAAGGGCAACGGTGCGACCCCACCGCCGCGCGGGCCGGCGCTGGTTCCCCGGCGCTTCGAACGCGGCTACCTTTCAAGAAATGAGCGGGTCTGCGTCCGTCCAGCCCTCGGACTGGGCGGGGACACGGCGCTACGAGGTCCGGAGCCGCCTCGGTCAAGGCGGGATGGGCGTCGTGTACGAGGCGTTCGATCGCGAGCGGCAGCAGGTCGTCGCGGTCAAGCGCCTGCTGCGCTTTGACCCGGCCGCGCTCTACCTCTTCAAGCAAGAGTTTCGCACCCTCGCGGACGTGAGGCACACCAACCTCGTGCACCTCTACGAGCTCGTCGTCGGCGGCGAAGACGACGCGTTCTTCTCGATGGAGCTCGTTCGCGGCACCGACTTCTTGCAGCACGTGCGCAGGCCCGGCGACGCGCAGCCCCCGAAACCGCGCGGCACGAGCGCGAGCATCACGGTGCGGCCGCCCCGGCACGAGCGCGCCACGGTACCGCCGGGCACCACGCAGAGCGCCACCCCGGCTCCGGTGCAGACGCTGGCCGACATCGACAGGCTTCGGCCGACGCTGAGGCAGCTCGTCGAAGGAATCCACGCGCTCCACTCGGCCGGCAAGCTGCATCGCGACGTGAAGCCATCGAACGTGCTGGTGACGGGCGAGGGGCGCGTCGTGCTCCTCGACTTCGGTGTCGCGACGGAGCTTCGCGGGCGCCCCGGGAGCGGGGGAGCCGCAAGCGGCGAGGTCGTCGGCACCGCGCGCTACATGGCCCCCGAGCAAGCCGACGACGTGGCGCCGACGCCGGCCAGCGACTGGTACAGCGTCGGCATCATGCTCTACGAGGCGCTCGTCGGGCAGACGCCCTTCGCGGGATCCCTGGTCGACGTGCTGACGATGAAGAGCGTCATGGTCGTTCGCCCCCCGTCCGAATACGTGCGGGGCGTCCCGCCGGACCTCGACGCCCTCTGCGTCGAGCTCCTCGACCGCGAGCCAGGCGCTCGCCCCGACGGGGCCGAGATCCTGCGAAGGCTCGGGGGAACGCGCAGCTCCATACCGGCCGCCCCCATGATCGCGAACGAGCTCGCCGCCTTCATCGGCCGACAGAGCCAGCTGCAGGCGCTACGCGCCGCGTACGACGCATCGCGCGCGGGGCGTCCGGTGACGCTCCGGGTCGGTGGCGCCTCCGGGATGGGCAAATCCACGCTGGTGCACCACTTCCTCGACGACGTCGCCAGGACCGAGCACGCAATCATCCTGCGTGGGCGCGCCTACGAACGCGAGGCCGTCCCGTACAAGGCGGTCGACGCGCTCGTCGATTCGCTGAGCCGCCACCTGATGGCCGCGATGGAGGACGGCGAACCGATCCCACTCCCCGCCGACATCCGGCTGCTCGCCCGGCTCTTTCCGGTCTTGCAGGGCGTGCCGGCCATCGCGGAGCTCGGCCCGGTGGAGGTCGCCGATCCGCAGACGGTCCGACGTCGCGCGTTCGCCGCGCTCCGCGAGCTGCTGGCGACGCTCGCCGCGCGGCAGCCCGTCGTGCTCTTCGTCGACGACGCCCAATGGGGCGACGTCGACAGCGCGGCGCTCTTGCTGCAGGTGCTCCGGCCCCCGCAGGCCCCCTCGCTGCTCCTGCTGATGACGTACCGCGACGACCAGGAGCAGGCGAGCCCGTTTCTCGCCGAGGTGCGCGATCGGTGGCCGCAAGGCGCCGACACGCGCGACGTCAAAGTCGCCCCCCTCGCGCACGAGGACGCGCTGCAGCTCGCGACCACGCTGCTCGACGCGACCGACGAGGTGGGCAGGCGCACCGCCCGCGCCGTGGCGCGCGAATCGCGCGGCAGCCCCTTTCTCATCGAGGAGCTCGTGCGGAGCAACCGCGGCGCCCCTTCGGCCCCGGGGGCCACGCTGGCGGTGCTCACGCTCGACCAGATGATCGCCGAGCGTCTCGGCCGGCTGCCCGAACCGGCGCGCCGGTTCGTGGAGCTCCTCGCGGTGGGGGGCAGGCCGCTGCCCGTGTCCGCAATCGCGGCCGCGGCGCGCGTGGAGGACACCGTCGACGAGGTCGTCACGTGCCTCGCGACCCGCCGCCTGCTGCGCACGGGGTTCCGCGACGCGCGCGAGGTCGTCGAGCCGAAGCACGATCGGATTCGCGAGACGATCGTGGCCCAGCTGGGGGCGTCGACGTTGCGCGAGCACCACGGGCGCCTGGCGCTCATTTTCCAGGACGCGCCGGGCGCGGACGCCGAGGCCGTCGCCTTGCACTGGCTCGGCGCGGGAGACAGCGAGCGCGCTGCGCGCTTCGCCGAGGGCGCCGCCGAGCAGGCCGCGTCGAAGCTCGCGTTCGACCAGGCCGTGCGCTTGTACCGGCTGACGCTCGAGCACTTGCCGGCCCGGTCAGCCGATCATGGGCGTCTGACCGAGCGGTTCGGCGAGGTGCTTCGCCTCGCGGGCCGCAACGAAGAGTCGGCCCGCGTCTTTCTCGCCGCATCGACCAACGCGCCGCCGGCGCGTCGCCTCGATCTGCGCCGGGCGGCCTCGGAGCAGCTGCTCTTCAGCGGTCGCATCGACGAGGGTAAAGAGATCCTGCGCACGGTGCTCGAGGCCGTGGGGATGCGCGCACCCCAATCGCCGGCGGCGGCCGTGTTCTGGCTGATCGTGTGGCGCTTTTGGCTCGCGATCGTGGGACTGCGGTTCAAGGAGCGTGCATCGAGCGATGTGTCCGATCGCGACCGCTTGCGCGTCGAGGCGCTGGCGTCGGTCGCGCTCGGGTTCTCGCTCGTCGATGTCGTGCTTGGCGCGTGCATGCAGGCGCGTCACCTGATCGAGGCGCTTCGCGTCGGCGATCGCTTCCAGGTGGCGCGCGCGATGAGCATCGAGGCCGGCCACCTTGCGGCGGCGGGTGGCCCCGAGAGTGCCCGGGAGCGCGCCCTCGTCGCGACCGCGGCGACGCTCGCGGAAAAGGACGGCAGCCCGCAGGCCGAGGCGTTCTCCGCGGGCTCGCGCGGCGTAGGCCTCTTCAATCGCGGTCGCTGGCGCGAAGCCAGTCCGCTGCTCGATGTCGCCGTTCGCCACATCGGAGCGGGCGTCAGCGGCTTCGAGATGACCCGGCTCTTCGACGTGTACAACCGCCAGTTGAGCGGCGACACGCAAGAGGCGTTTCGCCTGATGAACCGATTGTGCTCGTTCGCCGAAGAGCGGGGCGATCGGTACGCCGTGGTCAACATTCGCACCAGCACCGGCGTCGCCTTCAACCTGGCCGCCGACGATCCCGAGCGTGCCCAGCGCGAGCTCGCCGACGCGCTCTCGCAGTGGACGCAAAAGGGCTTCCACGTGCAGCACTGGCAGGCGCTCGCGTATGGCCCCGACATCGAGCTCTATCTCGGCCGCGAGGAGCAGGGGTACCAGCGGCTCATGGCGGGGATCCCCGCGCTGAAGAAGAGCCTTCTGCTCCACTCGGGGTTCATCCGCACGATGACGCGCTTCGTCTGGGGCCGGCTCGCTGTCGCATCGGCTGGCGCGCAGCCAGAACACAAGCCGGCGCGGCTCGCCGAGGCTCGCAAGATGGTGCGTTTGCTCGATCGCGAGCACGACGCGTGGGCAGGCGCCCTGGCGCGCCTCGTCGAGGCGGGTATCGAAAGCTCCGCGGGCCGGCGCGACGCGGCCATCGCGGCGCTGCGCAAGGCCCTCGAGCGCGTCGAGGCCACCGGCACGCTGTTCTTCTTGGCTCCCGCTCGCTACAACCTCGGACAGCTTCTCGGCGGCGACGAGGGGCGCGCGCTCGCGAAGGCCGCGGCCGCCGACCTCGAAGCGCAGGGGATTCGTGACCCGGCCCGGTGGTCGCAGGTCTTCGTGCCGGGGGCGTGGTCGGGGCCAGGATGAACGGCGGAGCGGAGACGACGTCGCCGCGGGACTTGCCGCTGCGTCTCGCCGAGTGGGCCGGTACGAGCCGATACCGGGTGCGCCGGTGCATCGGGACGGGCTCGGTGGGCGCCGTGTACGAGGCCTTCGACGTCGAGCGCGACGTCTTCGTCGCGGTGAAGAGGCTGCAGCACTTCAGCCCCCTGGCGTTCTACAACTTCAAGCAAGAGTTTCGCACGCTCGCCGACGTGCATCACCCGAACCTCGTGCGTCTCTACGAGCTGGTGGCGAACGAAGAACGCGACGTCTTCTTCACGATGGAGCTCGTTCGCGGCGTCGACATCGTGACGCACGTGCGGGAGGGCGGCGAGCCGGACTTCGGTCGTGCGCGCGAGACGCTCCGGCAGCTGACCGAGGGGGTGCAGGCCCTTCACGCGGGCGGCAACCTCCACCGCGACATCAAGCCTTCGAACGTGCTCGTCACGCCGGAAGGGCGAGTCGTCCTGCTCGACTTCGGCGTCGCGATCGAACGCGGCCGGGACAGGCAAGAGGACGCCGACGCGGCTCCCGTCATCGGGACGCCCTCGTACATGGCGCCGGAGCAGGTCGTCGGCGGCGAGCTGACGCCGGCGTCGGACTGGTACGCCGTCGGGGCGCTGTTCTTCGAGGCCCTCGTCGGCAGCGCGCCGTTCGTCGGGGCCGCGCCCGACATCATGCGGGCGAAGGTCTCCGAGGAGCCCCCTCGGGCCTCGGATCGCGCGGCACGAATCCCACCGGAGCTCGACGCGCTCTGCGCATCCCTTCTGCAGCGCGAGCCCGACCTGCGGCCGAGCGGCGAAGAGATCCTGCGCCTGGTCGGGCCGTCGACGGCCTCCGGGATCCCCGCGCGACCGCGGCGAACGCCGCCGAGCGGCGCGCCAATCAAGCTCGTGGGCCGCGGCGAGCACCTGCGCACGCTGCGCGAGGCCTTCGAAGCGACGCAAAGGGGTCGCTCGATCACGGTGACCGTGCGCGGCTCGTCCGGGATGGGAAAGTCGTCGCTCGTGCGCGCGTTCACCAACGTCCTCACGACGTCGAACCCCGACGTGCTGGTCCTGCGCGGGCGCGCCTACGAGCGCGAGTCGGTGCCCTACAAGGCGATCGACGGGTGGATGGATCATCTCAGCCGGCACCTGCTTCGCCTCTCCGAGCGTCAGGCCTTGCCGGATCTCCCGAACGACGTCGGCGCGCTCGCGCGGATCTTCCCCGTGCTGCGGCGTGTGCCCGCCGTCGCGGATCGGCCGACGCCCGTCGTCGGCGATCCACACCTGGCACGCCGTCAGGGCTTCGCCGCGCTCCGCGAGCTGCTCGGCTCCATCGCGAAGCGGCAGCCCGTCGTGGTGCACATGGACGACGTGCACTGGGGCGATTCGGACAGCGCCGCGCTGCTTCTCGAGATCGTACGGCCGCCGCAAGCGCCGCCGCTCTTGATCATCATGTCGTACCGCGAAGACGAAGCGCAGGGCAGCCCCTTGCTCGCCGAGGTTCGAGCGCAGTGGCCCCGCGAAGCAGAGGTTCGCGAGGTCGAGGTGGGCCCTCTCGGTGTCGAGGACGCGGCCAATGTCGCTCTCGCCTTGCTCGATCCCCAGGACGACGCGGCCGCCGTCCGCGCCACCGCCGAGGCCGTGGCCAGAGAATCTCGCGGCAGCCCTTTTCTGATCGAAGAGCTGGCGCGCGCCGTTCGTGACCGTGACGATCCGGATGGCACCGATGGCCAGTTCCCGGTGACGCTGGAGCGCGCCGTGGCCGAGCGGCTCGCGCGTCTTCCGGACGACGCCAGGACCCTGCTCGAGGTCATTGCCGTCGCCGGGCGCCCGCTCCCGGCGAAGAGCTTCTTCGAGGCGGCGCGGGTGACCGACGGCAACGACGCCCTGCAGCGGCTTCGCGCCGGGCGATTCGTCCGCGCGGGCCTTCGCGACGGGCGCGAGATCGCCGAGACCGTGAACGATCGCATCCGCGACGCCATCGTCAGCGGCATCTCCGGTGACCGCGTTCGCGAGCACTCCGTGCGCCTCGCGCTCGCCCTCGAAGCCGCGCCCGACGCCGACGTCGAGGCGGTGGCTCTCCAGCTCGCGGGCGCCGGCGAGGCAGAGAGGGCGGTGCCCTACGCCGAGCGCGGGGCCGACCGGGCGATCGCGAAGTTCGCCTTCGATCGCGCGGTGCAGCTCCTCGAGCTCGCGTGCGAAGGTGTGCCTGCCGAGTCCGCGGAGAGGCAGCGCCTTCGCGGTCGCCTCGCCGAAGCCCTGGCGTGGGCCGGCCGCGGTGCCGCCGCGGCCAGGGAGTACCTCGCGCTGGCCGAGCGCGAGCCCGGAGCCCGCCGCGTGGAGCTCGAACGGGCGGCGGCCGAGCAGCTCCTCGCGTCGGGGCGGATCGACGAGGGCGCGCAGGTGCTTCACCGCGTGCTCACGGCGATCGGGATGAGGGCGCCCGACTCGACGTTCGCGCTGCTCTTCTGGCTCGTCGTCTACCAGGTCCGCCTCGCCGTCATGGGGGTCCGCTTCGCGCCCCGCTCCGCGGCCGAGGTACGCCCGGGCGACCGAGCGCGCATCGAGGCGATGTACGCGGTGGCCATGGGCTTCGCGGTCGTCGACGTGCTGCTCGGGGCCTGCATGCAGGCGCGCTTTCTGCTGCTCTCGATGCGCGCCGGCGACAGCGAGCAGATCATGCGCGCGGCGGCCCTCGAGGCGGCCCAGCTCGCGAGCTCGGGCGGCTCGCAGGGCCGGCGCGAGCGCGCCCTCATCGACGTCGCGCGGCGTCTCGCCGCCGAGAGCGGCAGCGTCGAGGCAGAGGCCTTCGTCGAGGGCACGCGCGGCGTCGCGCTCTTCTTGCGAGGGCGCTGGAAGGAGGCGCGCGTCGCGCTCGACACGAGCAACAGCAAGCTGCCGGCGAGCCGCAACCAGTGGCACACCAACGCCGTCCTCTTCAGCGTGCGCTCGCTGTACTTCTCTGGCGAGATCCGCGAGCTCGCCCGGCGCCAGGCGCGCATCGTCGCCGACGCGCGCGACCGCGGCGACCTGTACACGGCCGTGAATCTCGCGGCGACGACCACGATGACGATCCACCTGGCGGCCGACGATCCCGAGGGCGCTCGCCGCGAAGCGCACGACGGGATGGCGCAGTGGTCGCAGACGGGCTTTCTCGTCCAGCACTTCCAGGCGATGGCCTTCGAGCCGGACGTCGACCTGTATCTGGGCGATGGCCCCGCCGCGTACGAGCGGCTGATGCGCGACCACCGAGCGCTCAAGCAAAGCTTCCTTCTTCGCGTGCAATTCATCCGCGGGATCTTCCACTACACGCGCGGCCGTTGTGCCATCGCCGCCGCGGCCGTGCAGCCCGAGCGCAGGGACGCGCTGATCGCGGAGGCGCGGACGGCCCAGCGGCAACTCGAGAAGGAGCGCATGCCGTGGACCTCGGCGCTCGCCGCCATCGTCCGCGCGGGCACGGAGAACGCCGCCGGTGCCCGCGCGCCGACGATCGCCGCGCTGCGCGACGCCATCGAGGCATCCGAGGGGGCCGGCATGGCGATGCACGCGGAGGCTGCGCGCTTCCGCCTCGGCGGCCGTCTCGGAGGCTCCGAGGGGAGCGCGCTCGAGCAAGCCGCGGCCGAGGCGATCGCCGCCGAGGGCATCCGCGACGTGCCGCGATGGGTCGCGATTTACTTCCCCGGAGCCTGGCCGGGATCGGGAGCCGAAGGTGCGTCGCAAGGCGCCGACGCGCGCGCGCGCCCCGTGACCGCGACGTAGACACGCAAGTAGTCGGCGTGCGTGTACACGCCGGTGACTGCGATGCGATCGACGTGCCCGGCCACGCACCCCTGGGATGTCCGGAACGTGAGGTCCGGCCCGAGCTTGTCCGTCACGCTCCGCAGGCGGGCGCCGATGTCGAGGCGAAGGGCCTTGCGTGCGTCGTCGCGGATCCGGTCCGCGTCGGTCATCGCCTTGAGCGACAGGAGCAAGTTGCGGGTCTCGATCGTGGGCTCGAGGTCGGGCACCGACAGCTCGTTGTCGATGACGCTCGGGTGACCGACCAGGTAGATGTCGCCGTCGAGGTCCGCGTCGATCCCGTATTTGTGGGCCGATCCGCGTAAATGCATCTTGAGGACGAGCGCGCCCTGCGACTCGTAGACCTCCGGCGCCTCGAGATACAGGTCCGGATACTCGCTCGAGAAGTACAGGCGGCCGCCCGTGAACGCGGCCGTCATCGCGCGCGTCAGCTCGTCGTAACGGGCGGCGATGGGCACCGTCACCGTGAACGGTCCCGGCGTCAGCGCGGCGACGTTGGAAAGCGGGGGCATCGTGGCGCCGTCCGCGTCCGCGCCCGCGACGCACGGCAGCGTGACCGACGGCGCGACGACGATCGCCAGGTCCTTCTCGATCCCGTCGGCCAGCACCGTCGGCGCGGCCTCGATCTCCAGGACCCGAAGGCGCGCGCACGCGGTCGCGTCGCCCACAGGCAGCTCGAGTGGGCGCGCGAGGCGAGAGGTGGCCTCGGCGAGGAGCGGCCGCAGGTCGAAGGAAAAGTCTTTGAGGCGCGCCGCGAGGGGCTCTTCGATCGCGGCGTACACGTCGGCGAAGCGATCGGCCAGCTTCACCCCCGTGTCGGCGGAGCTCACCGCGACGTCGATCGACTGCAATCGCACGGCGTATGCGGCGCTCACCACGGGCTCGGCCGCGATGTGCACCGTGAACGACGCGTGGACGGGCTTGATCGGGAGATCGATGACAGCCGCGATCTTCGTCGTGAGCAGCACGCGGCCCTGCGAGAACGCGACTTCGAACGGGGTTCGCTCCCACGTGTAGTGCCGTTCGGAGCCGAGCAGCGTGAACGATCCGTCCCCCGTCGCCGGCGTACCCGAGCTGACCGCCCCGGCAAGCGCGGGCCCGGCGACGGCGACGTGCATCACGACCCGCGCGGGCTCGGGGTCGGCCTCGGGCGATCCGGCGGATGCCGACGGCCGCGGCGGGTAGACCGGCCCGAAGCGCGCGCACGCGGACATGCCCGTCAGCGCGGCGACCGAGACAACGCGGAGGGAGACGAGGACGAAGCCCTTGCTCATCACGCAGCCGCCACGACGACGCGCACGTGAACGACCATGGGGCGAGCCGTGTTCTCCGAGTTGAAGACGACGACGCACCACGAGCCCGCCGGGAGCGTGTCGGTCTTGTCGAGAGAGTGCACCTTCAGTCCTTCGAACGAAGGGATGTCTTTGAACGTCTGATGTTTCTCGAACCTGGTGAGCTCGTCGGAGGTCATCACGTAGAGCCGGAAGCCCTTCTCGGTGTGATCCTTGCCGTCGATCACGATGTGCACCGTACGCGGGGACGGCAGCGTGAACCCCGGCCCGCGCCACGCGTGCGCCGCGACGGTGACGTTCTCGTCGGCGACGACTTGATCGCCCGCGGCAGCGCCGAACAGATTGTGAAGATCCAGATCGCCGACGATGGGCAGGTCGGCCCCGCCGGCATCTCGCGCGCCCCCGTCTCTTCCGGCACGACACGACGAAGCCGCCGCCGCGAGCGTCATCCCGAGCGCGGCCGCCGCGATCCGTCCCGTATCCATCGCATCCAGCCTAGCGCCAAGCCGAATGCGCAGGCCGTTTCATCGGTGAAGGCCGGCGCGTCACCCATGGTTACGCAGGAACAACGCCAGGGAGCCCAGTTGCTCCTCGAGATAGACGCGCACGCCCTCGTCGATCCCGGCCTCCGCGAGCGCGACGCGCATGCAGCGCATCCAGCCGGTGGCCATGCGATTGTCGACCGGCACCCGGGCGTGGCGCATGCGTAGCCGCGGGTGTCCGTACTGGGCGACGTAGTCTTGCGGGCCGCCCAGCCACCCGACGAAGAACAGCGCGAACCGATCGCGCGCAGAACGTTCGACGCGCCCGTCCGGGTCGCATGGATGAAGGCGCGCAAGGTCGGGTTCGAGCTCGCTCATGGCGTCGTAGAATCGTTCGACGATCGCGATCACCCCCGGCTGACCCCCGAGGCGGGCGAAGGGCGGATCGGCGGCCGAGGGAACGTAGGGCACGGGCGATGACACCTGGTCCGGCCTACGCGTCGAAACGCAGCGGCAAGTGGGTGGGGAAGGGGCCCTCGTACGTCGCTACTCCGTCGAGACGCAGGTTGGGCAGCGCGAGGATGACCTTGATCGCTTCGGGCAGGACCACGTCGTTGAACCGCTCGCCGAAGCACCTGTGCAGCCCGAACCCGAAGTGCAGATAGTCATCGGCCGGCCTGTCGACGCGGAACTCGTCCGGGTCGTCGACGTGGTCCGGGTCGAACATCGCCGCGAGCGTGGCCGCGTACACCATCGTGCCGCGCGGGATCGTCTTTGCGTGCGGCGTGCCCCGCCCGAGGACGTGATCGACGTGACACATCCGGGGCAAGACCGCGTTGATGGGATCGAAGCGCAGCGCCTCCGGCACGCACCGGGCGAGGAGCGCGTCGTTGCCTTCGCGCACGGCGCCGAGCGCGATCTCGAGGGCGTCGGGGCGCCGAAGCAACTGCTCGAGCGCGTGCGCCATCGCCTTGGACTGCGTGTCGACGGCGCCGACGATGATCCCTCCGATGTTGCGGCGGATGCCGTCGTCGTCGAGCCCCCCAGCAGGGTCGAGCTGCTGATCGACGAGGCGGCAGAGGTAGTCGTCGCGCTTCGAGCCGGACGCGCGCTCCTGCTTGCGAGCCGCGATGAGGCCGATCAAGTACGGCGCGAGCTGGCGGCTGGAAACGTGGGCCGCCGCCGTGACGTGCGGGTCGCTGGGCAGGTTGAGAAAGATCTCCCAGAAGATGGCGCGCATCCACCGCCCGAGATCCGCGTCGTCGGGGCCAGGCACGCCAAAGTACTGCTGGACCACGCGGATCGGGATGACGTGGGTGAAGTCGGCCACGGCGTCGATCGTCCCGGAGCGGCGCGCGCGGTCGACCTGCGCCTTCGCCGTCTCGCGCGCGATCGTCCGAACCGTCTCGAGGTCGCCCGCGCGCACCGCGCGCCGCGCGAGCGACGACTCCCGGTCGTACTGCGGGCCCGGGTCCATGCCGAGGAAGAACGCGCCCGACGTTTGCTCCATCCGCGCGCCGTAAACCTCTTTCACGCCGAAGGCCGGGTCGCTCAAGACCTCGGTCACGTCGGCGAACGACGTCACGAGGGCCCGCCCGCCGGCCACGATCGCCGGCGAGAAGGCGCGCGCCTCGGCGAAGAGGGCGCGCAGCACCCTGGACGATCCAAGCCAGCCAAAGAGATGACTTTCGACCCGGGCGATGAGCTCCGACGTCATGTCCAGAAGAGGAGGATGGACCGGCCGCGTGCGCAAGTGCTAATCGCTATTTTTGGTGCTCGCGTGCTAGCCACCACCCGGCCCACACGCCAGTTTGCGCTCGACGTCGTCGCCCCCGTACGCGACGGCGACCGTACGCGCCTCGACGCGGTCCTCGACCGCATCTCGAGTGAAACGCTCCGCGCGATGCAGGGGCAGCCGGTGCCGCGGCCGCTCGTCGACTTCGGCGCCGTGCCGACGCTCCACTACGCACGATGGGTCATCCTTCCCGGACGGGGAGATTCTTATCAATCGCCCGGCGGCGGCACCTCGCCGGCTCGCGGGCCCGAATCGCTGGCGCTCAGCGCCTGGTTCGACGGGGCGGAGGGCGACGCATCGGCCGACCGGGCGCAGGAGAGCGAAAACGTATTGCGCGCCCTCGTCGCCGCGGGACGCCGCGCGTTCGACGCTCTCTACGAGAGCTGCGAGGGATACCCGCAGGTCGCGAGCGACAGCGACGTCGTCGCATACCTGTTCGCGCGCCTCGTTCCCCCGGCCGCCATGTACGTCGGGAGCCCTGGCCGAAGCCGCCGCCAGATCCTCGAGGAGGCGGAGCTCGCGCGCCGCGTCCGCCGCGTCGTCGACGACCTGCGCGCCCAGGGTCCCCTCCCCGCCCCGGGGGAGGTCCGCCGGCGCGTCATCGCCCAGCTGGGCGCGCCTCCCTCGCGCTTTCCGCGGCAGGAGCGCGGCTGGGACACGCTGCTCTCACGCGCCTTGCTCGTCCCGCTGCTCGTTCCCGTCTCTCTCGTCGCGTTGCCGTGGCTGCTCGTGCTCGAAGCGACGGACCCCCCATTTTCGCCCGTCTACTCCGCGGCGGAGCGCGCGCACGTCGAGATCACGACGCGCGGCGAGGACCTCTTTTACCAGAATGCGCTCTCGAACATCGTCGAGGTCAAGAGCGGCGCGTTCCGGCGGCTGCTCCTCCGGCTCGTTCTCTTCGTCGTCAACACGCTCGCTCAGGAGTACTTCGTCCAGGGCAGCCTGGGCGAAATCCCATCGATCCACGCGGCTCATTGGTACCTGCTCGACGGCGGCCAGCGGCTCGCCTTCGTGAGCAACTACGACGGCTCGTGGGAGAGCTATCTCTGCGATTTCATCGATCGAGCGAGCAGCGGCCTCACGGCCGTGTGGAGCAACACGAGCGGCTATCCGCGCACGCGGTTGCTCGCGTTCGCAGGATCCGACGCAGGCGATCGCTTCAAGGCGTGGTCGCACCATATCCAGGTGCGCACGCGCGTCTGGTACGCGGCGTATCCCTCGCTTTCGATCGTCCAGATCAACGACGCCACCCTGATCCGGCGCGGCCTCGCCGACCCGCACGCCGTCGCGCCCGAGCAGTGGCTCGCGCGACTCACCTGACACATCGCCAACGGACCGACCATGACCAGCCCGACCGCCATTGCGCTCGACGACATCCAGGGGATTGTCCTGCACGGCTACGGTCACCTGCACGAGGCCCGCTTCGTGCTTCTCGGTGTTCGCGCGGGCCACGCCGCGCAAGCCGGGCGATACCTCGCGAGCTTGCCGCTCACGAGCGCCTCGAAGGCCGCGCGCCGAGAGCAAGAGCCAGGCCCCTTCGTCAACGTGGCGTTCACCCACGCCGGGCTCGAGGCCCTGGGCCTCGACGCAAAGCTGCTCGACGACTTTCCACGCGACTTCGTCGAGGGTCCCACGACGGCCGCGCGCGCTCGCCTGCTCGGCGATCAAGGCAATAGCCGCCCCGCGAACTGGATCTGGGGGTCGCCGGGTACGCCGACGGTCCACGCGATGCTCCTGCTCTACGCCAAGGACGGGATCGACGCGCTCTGCGCCACCTACCTGCGAGCAGCGGCCGCCGCGGGCCTCGATGCCTTGCTGTGCCTCGACACCATCCGCCTCCCGCGCCGCCAGGAGCACTTTGGCTTCCGCGACGGGATCGCGCAGCCAACCGTCAAGGACGCAGGCGCGCCGGGGCCCGCGTTCGACGTCGAGACGGGCGAGATCTTTCTGGGTCATCCGAACGGATTCGGAGAGATCGCCCACGTGCCCGGCGGTGGGCACACGCCCTTCGCGCGTAACGGTTCGTACCTCGTGGCGCGGCAGCTCGAGCAAGACGTCCCGGGCTTCTGGGCCGCTTGCCGCGCCGCCGCCGCGTCGGACGACGAGGCCATCCACCTTGCGAGCCGGATGGTCGGTCGCTGGCCCGGAGGCACGCCGCTCGTTCTCGACGCGCAGCGCGACTCGATGGCGTCGGGCTTCACCGACGCCGACCGAAATGCCTTCGAATACGCCGACGCCGACCCCAAGGGACTCAAGTGCCCATTCGGCGCGCACGTGCGCCGCAGCCACCCGCGCGACTGGGGGGTCGCGGCCTCCGCTGCCGAGTCGCGCACGGTGGTCTCCCGTCACCGGATCATTCGCCGGGGTCGCGCCTACGGTGCCCCGTTCTGTCCCGACGCCGAGCCGCGCTCGTACCTCGAGGCTCTCGGCGCCGATCCCGGCGGGCCCCGCGGGCTGCACTTTCTCTGCTTCAACGCCAACATCGAACAGCAGTTCGAGTTCGTGCAGCGCCAATGGTGCGAAAACCCCAAGTTCGCGGGCGCGGTCAACGGCGCCGATCCGCTCCTCGGCGATCACCGCCAGCTCGAGGGCGATCCACCGACCTTCAGCATCGAGCGCGAGACGACGGCCGAACGGATCCCGCTGACCCGCCGATTCGTCCACACGCGCGGCGCCGCCTACCTGTTCATGCCGACGATCGCCGCCGTGGCCTCGCTCGCGGTCGCCCGGTACACGGGACCGGAAGCGGGCGCGGTAAGCTGACGGGGTGTCGCCCAAGACATCGCTGCGGGACGAGCTCGTCGAGCGCCTGGCCTCCGATCTCGACGTCCGTCAGCGGGCGTACCGGGCCGCCCGCGAGGGCGCGACCCACGACGAAGCCAAGCCGGAGAACGACAAGGACACGCGCGCGCTCGAGGCGTCGTACCTTGCGCGTGGCGAGGCGATGCGCATCGACGAGCTGACGACGGCGCTGGTCGAGGTGAAGGCCATGCCGCTTCGCGATCTTCGCCCGGGCGACGGGGTGGCGCTCGGCGCGCTGGTCACCACGGATCAAGATGGCGTCCACGCGCAACTCTGGCTCGCTCCACACGGCGGTGGCCTTCGCCTCGGGGGCGGTGCCGTCCAGGTGGTGACGCCGCGCTCCCCGCTCGGGCGCGCGATCCTGGGCAAGCAAGTCGGCGACGCGTGCGAGGTGGTGCTCGGCGGGAAGACCCGCACCGTGACGATCGTGTCGATCGCGTGATTCGGCAGCGCCGCCCTCACACGAACGCGCTGAACCCCGTCACCGCCCGGCCCACGATGAGCGCGTTGACCTGCTTGGTGCCCTCGTACGAATAGAGCGCCTCCGAGTCCGCGACGAAGCGCGCGACCTCGTACGACAAGAGAATGCCGTTGCCACCGTGGAGCTCGCGCGCCTGGCTGACGACTTCGCGGCAGCCGGAGGTGCAGAACACCTTGGCGAGCGACGCCTGCTCGTCGGTCAACTTGCCCGCATCCTGCAGCTGGCTGAGGCGCGCGACCATCGTCTGCATCGCGGTGAGCTGGCTCAGCATGTGCGCCACGAGATCCTGCACCAGCTGGAAGGCGCCTATCGGCCGTCCGAACTGCTCGCGCTTTTGCACGTACTTCACCGTGTGCTCGTAGGCGCCGCGCGCGCAGCCCACGGCCTGCCAGGCGACGCCCGCGCGTGTCATGCGAAGGACGTTGGCGGTGTCCTTGAAGGAATTGGCGTTGGCGAGCCGCTTGCTCTCGGGGACCCGGCAGTCCGTCAGCGTGATCTCGGCGTTTTGCACCGTGCGCAGCGCCATCTTGTCTTCGATCTTCGTGGCGACGAAGCCGGGCGTCGCGCGGTCGACGATGAAACCTTTCACCTTCTCGTCGGCGAGATCGCGCGCCCAGATGATCGTGAAGTCGGAGAACGTGGCGTTGCCGATCCACTTCTTTTTTCCGTCGAGGATCCACGTATCGCCGTCGCGGCGGCAGGTCGTCTCCAGGCCGCCCGCGACGCCCGAGCCCACGTTGGGCTCCGTCAGCCCAAAGGCGCCCAAAAGCTCGAAGCGGCGCATCTTGGGCAGATAGGCCTTTTTCTGCTCCTCGGATCCGCACAGGTAGATCGAGCCCATCGCGAGGCCGCTCTGGACGCCGAAGAACGTCGACGTCGACACGTCGACGCGCGCGATCTCCTCGGCGATCATGCCCTCGAGCACGCAGCTCCGGCCCGGGAAGCCGTAGCCCTTGAACGTGAGCCCCGCGATGTCGAGCTCCGCGAGCCCGGGGACCAGATGGTGCGGGAACTCGCCGCGCAGCCAGAAGTCGTTCGCGATGGGCGCGACCTCGCGCACCATGAACTCGCGGACGCGCAAGCGGATCGCCTGCTCCTCGGGAGAGAGCATCGAGGCGACGTCGTAAAAGTCGCCGTTGGGCGCGGGCAGCGGGCGATCCTTGTGCTTCGCGTGCGCCGTCGCGAGCATTCGACTCACGTCGCTAGCGTCGAGCGAGGCGAGCGTCTTCAAGAGCTTGGGGAGGTCGACACGGCGAGCGAGCGCGACGAACCGTCCAAGATCGACGTGCTCGAGCGTGCCCTTGAGCTCGGTGAGCGAGTTGGTCATGCATAGTTCTACCAGCCGAGCAGCACGCCGCCCGTCGCTCCCAGCGCACTCTGCGCTCCGTCGTGGAAAACAACGCTGTACTCCGGCGCAGCCCACAGCCCGACGCGCTCGCCAAAGGGCCAGAACATGAAATCGAGCGCGCCCACGGCGCCGAAGTACGTTCCCTTGGCGTCGGGTGTCGAGACCGTCAGCAGCTCGGGACCGATCCCGACGAGCACCTCCGACCACGGCGTGAGCCGGAAGGGCTTCTTCGCCAGCACGCCGACGGGTACCTCGACGCCCTTGTCCGCCGGAATGACCGACGCACCGAGCTCGAGCTCGAGCCAGCCAGGGACCGCGTTCCACTCGACGAACGCGTTGACGCCGCCGTGCACCGATCCGTCGCCGAGATCGACATCCACGTCGCCGCCCGCGCCGACGACGATCGTGTGCTCGACGCCTTCTTCTTCTTTGGGTTCTTCGGTCTTGCCTTGCCCTTCGGGATTCTTCGCGTCGTCGGTCTTCTTCGGCTCGGCGGGAGTCGCCTCGGCTTCGGCGTGGGCCGCGCGCGGGGCGGCGACAAGAGCTGCGACGAGGAGGGGGCCGAAAACAAGGCGCGAAGGCAGGAGCATGCACGGGTAGAGTACACCCGTGAGCCACCTTGCCCGAACTTTGCTGCTTGCCCTGCTCGTCGCCTCAGGCTGCGACAAGCCGTCCGCCGATCCTGCGCCGCCGGCCGCTTCGGCCATACCCTCTGCACCCACTCCGCCACCGCCGCCGAGCCCCGCGCCGTCGGCGGCGGCGAGCGCTCCCGACACCGCCGCCGCGGCGCCCGCTGCGCCCGACGCGATCATCGCGCAGCACATTCTCGTCACCTACAGGACCGCGAAGCGTGCTCCCAAGGGCGTCACCCGCAGCAAAGCCGAAGCGAAGGCGCGCGCCGCCGAGGCATTGGCCAGGATCACCTCCGGGACGACGTTCGAGGATGCAGTGAAGCAATACTCGGACGACGTAGGATCCGCCGACAGGATGGGCAGCGTGGGCAAGTTCCGGCGTGACGCGATGGACCCGGCGTTCAGCAATGCGGCTTTCGCGCTACGCGTCGGGCAGGTGAGCGACGTCGTCGAGACGCCCTTCGGTTTTCACGTGATCAAGCGGACGCAGTAGCCACGAACTCGAGTCGATTGTCCCATGGGTCTTCGGCGAAGAATCGGGCCGCGTCTTCGATCTCTCGGTCGTCCTTCGTCGCGACCCCGCCGGCCTGCAGCCGGGCCCTGAGCGCCTCGAGCGACGCCTCGTCGGTCAACCGCAGCGCGGGATGCGCCTTCTTTGCGGGGCGGAAGTCCTTTTCGATCCCGATGTGGATCTGCTGAGCGCCGCACTGAAACCAGAGGCCACCCCGGACGGCGAGCGCGGGCGGCTTGGGCAATTCCTGGAGACCGAGTAGCTGGCCGAAGAACCGACGCCCCTCGGCCTCGCATCCGGGAGGCGCCGCGAGCTGGACGTGGTCGATGCCGGCGAAGAGGGAGCCGGAGGAAATGCGCTGGCTCATCGACTCGGTCGTAGGTCTCGACGGGGTGGGAGGCAAGCGTTCGCCAAACAAATACCAATCAAACGCCAAACACGGGGCCTCGATGTGCGAGGTATCGCCGGCTCCATGCAGAGCCGCTCGTCGTGGCACACGATCTCGTATGCCCTGGTTCTTCTCGCGGTCGCCGGAAGCGCCGTCGCCTGCTCGTCCGGCAACAATTCGTCCGCTGGCGCCGACGGCGGCGGCGGTGCGAGCAGCGGAGGGCTCACGCCGGTGCTCCCCTGCACCGACTCGGTCGCGTCCGTTTACGCCGACCCGGGCGACGTCACGTCGCAGGCCAAGGGTGCCATTCTCAAGTGCGCGTTCGACCAGAACCTGAGCGCAAGCCAGTTGCTCGCGGCCGCCGAGGTCACCTACGACGCCGGTGAGGCTCCGCCGCCGTGGCCGCCGCCGGCGTACAGCGGTAAGCCGTTCACCAGCGGCGCGCACGTCTACCGCGTCCTCTATCGGACCGAGCGTGGCGACCCGAACGACACCCCGGGCTACTCGAGCGCGCTCGTTCTCCTGCCCGACACCCCGCGCGCCGCGGCCATGCCGGTGGTCGTCGCGTCGCACGGCAGCCGCGGGCAGGCCGGCCCGTGCGCGTCCTCGCTCGAAGGAGCGGCTGCGTGGTACGTCGACCCCGACTTCATCCATCAGGTGTACCCCCTCGTCGGCCTCGGATACGCCGTCATCGCGCCGGACCTCGCCGGGTATGCAAACTTCGGCGGCGCGAACAATCCCCCGAGCGCCTATGCCGACACGGCCGACGTGGGCAAAAGCACGCTCGACGCCGTCGCCGCTCTTCGCAACGTGCTCCCGAGCGCCAGCCTGACGCAGCAGATTGCCATTACTGGACATTCGCAAGGAGGCCACACGGCGCTCTCGGCGCTCGCCCTCGCCGGCAGCTACCCCGTCAGCGGCACCATCGCCGCCGTCGCCGTGTACGCGCCGCTCTGGATCTCGCAGCGCGCGTGGGCCACCATCTTCCTCGAGCCGTCGATGTTCTCGCTCGCCCAGAGCTCCGCCGGGCCCGTGAGCCTCTGGTACCACTACACGCACGCCGCGCTGCTCGACGGACCCGACGCCGGCGCCGACAGCATCTTCGACCCCACGAAGCTCGGCGTCGTCCAGTCCTTCGTCGACAACGACTGCTGGAGCGCCAGCTATCCCGACCTGCTCGACGCCGGCGCCACCGCGAATGCCTTCTTCACCTCGTCGTACGTCGCCGACATCGGCCCCGCGTCGGCGGGCCTCGGCACCTGCGGCAGCGACTCGGCCTGCACCACGTGGCTTGCGCGAATGACCGCCGACTGGCCGCACCTCACCGGCGCCGCAGCGACGACGCCCATCCTCGTCGTCTACGCCAACGACGACACGACGATCACCCCCGACGTCATGCAGTGCGTATACGAGCGCCTGTCCACCGACGGCGCGGACTACAGGGTCTGCTACGACCCGAATCCCGTCGGCCACTCGGGCTCCGTGTCCGAAAACTCGGACTACGTCGCCGACTGGATCGCGCAGCAGACCCTCGGCGGAGCGGCCCCCTCGGAGGCGTGCCAGATGCTCGACGCCAACGACAGCGGCGTGCCGCAGCTGACCACAGCCGACGCGGCGCCGATCGCCTGCAATCCGCTGCTCTCGACGCAGTAAGCGCTAGTCGCAAACCGCGTCGACGGGGGCCACCGCATCTGACCATTCATCACTTTTTTCGCCGCGGGGGCGGTCCACCGCCTTGATCTCGACAACAAGCGCGCCGTCAACCACGAGATCCAGCCGGTAGCCGCAGTCGAGCAAGATGCCCTTGTAGCGAAGCGGCACGGGACGTTGGCGCTCGACGCGCAGTCCGCGCAAGTGCAGCTCATGGGCCAAAGCGTCGTCACTCCTCGGCCTGGCGTAGCGTCCGAGACCACAGGGCCTTGTAGTTGCCGGCGTGAGGCTCCCATCCGCTCGTGGCAGGAGCGTCGGCCTCGAAGAGGACGAAGCTCACCTCAGCGATGTAGCGCGTCCCGGGCACGGGGATGCCATCCTTCTTCGTGGTCCAGGTGTCGGTGCTCGCCGCGAAGTCGGCGTTCGACACCACGCTGCGCCGTCCGACGGCCGGGCGAGGCAGGCCTGCCGGGAAGACGAAGACTTCTCGCTCCAGTCCGACGACCATCCCCTTGTCGATCGTCACACGCGTCGATGCGAGAGAGGCGGGATCGACGCTCACCGAGAGAGCATCGAGAGCGCGGGACAACATCAGTGCAGCAGGAACGCGCACCTCGCGCGGGCCGGATGCCGGCGCTTCGGCGTCCGGAGACGTCGAGAGTGGTTGCCGAGAGCATGCCGCCAAGGGAAGAAGGATGGCGAACCCGCACGGGCAAAGGGCCTTCACGAGCTGGGCAGGATAACTGGTCACTTTGCCGAAGGAATCGCGTACGTAACGACGGCCTGGGGCACCCGGTCGTGCGCATTCATTCGCAGCATCGAAGCATTCCCCGGGTTGAGCTCGGCCGTTGGGCAGCGTGGCGTGTTGCGCGTCGCGAGCGGGTATTCCAATCGGTGACGATGTGGTCGGTTCAGTTCGGCTCGGCCAAGGGCAGTTTCGCGCGACTGACAATTAGAGATTGACGGATCCTACTATTTTTCATACCTCACATGGATGTCACTCCGCTCGACCCTCGATTCCCTCGCTGCCTCCTTCGCCAACTCCATCATCGACGCCATCCGCGGCGCGAGCCTCGCAGAGCTGCTCCACGACTCGGGCAGCGCGCCCCGCAAGGGCCCGGGACGTCCGCCGAAGTCGGCCGCCGCGCCCGCAGTCGCCGCGGCGCCGCGCGCACGAAAGCCCGGTCGCCTTCCCCGGCGTTCGGCCGAGCAGATTGCGAAACTGCTCGACCAGGTGGTCGCCCTCGTGAAAGGCAAGAAGGAGGGCCTTCGCGCCGAAGAGATCCGCGCCGCGCTCAAGATGGAGAGCAAGGAGATGCCGCGCATTCTGAAAGAGGGCTTGGCCAAGAAGAAGCTCAAGAGCAAGGGCCAAAAGCGAGCGACGACGTACACCGCGGCGGCGTGACGTCGAACCTCTTCGCTCAGATGCGGCAGTGAACGCGGACCATCGCGGAGTCGTTCGGCTCGTAGTCCGGGTCGTCCGCGACGAACCCCTCCTCGAGCGTGCGCACGAGGCGCATCTTGGAGACGGTCCAGAGCTTGCCGCTCGCGAATTGCCCCGAGCGGCTCGCCCCGCGCACTTGAACCGCGCGAAGCACCTCGTCGCCCGCGCGATTGAAGCCATGGCAATACGGAGCGACGACTCGAGCGAGTCCCCCGTACGTGAACGCGAGCAGCTTCCGCGTGTGGATGGCCTCGCAGAGGAGCGCGAGCACGGGTACGTGCGTAGCACGGGGCCTCGTTGGCCGCGGCAACAAATGGGTACGTCCTCCGCATTGACGGGCGCTCGCGCTGGCGCGACGGTGCCGCCTGGAGGAGCCGCGAAATGCCCGACTGCAACGTGCAATGTTCGAACGGCTCGTTGCGATCGGATGAATTGGAACCGAAGTTGAACGAGTGTGCCCACGACACGCTCACCATCTCCAATTGCCGTCTCGACTCCGCCGCGTTCGCAACGCTTCGTGCGCAGGCGCACCCGGACATCCGGCTATCGCTGAGCGATGTGAGCGGCACGCTCGATCTGAGCGGCACGCAGCTCCGCGACCTGGTCCTGGTTCGATCGAGCCTCGACCGGATCGATCTGCACGATGCAACACTGGACCGCGTCCGGATCGCCCCCTCGACCGACGCGATGCCCGACGCGTACCTGGAGGGCACGCCCCCGCCGGCGCGAATCACGATCACGACGGTGAGCGCCAGAGGGTGCCACGCGAGGACGTTCGCGCTGCTGGCCACACACGTCATCAACGAAGCGGACTTCCAGCACGCACGCATCGACGACGCCCTGGACCTGAGCTGGACGCAGGCGGACAAGGGGCTCTCGCTGCGCTTCAGCGACGTCGTTCACGTCGAAGCGGCGCGCCTCGTGACGAAGCCCGCGCTCGACATGTTTGGCGCGAGAGCGTCACAGGTCAGCTTGGCGTACGCCGATCTGGGAGGGCTCAATGTGGAGACCGCGAGCGTCGAGCGGGTCCTTTCGCTGCGACGCACGAGCATCGCCGGCCCCCTGGACGGATACTGGCTTTCGGCAGGCACGATCGTTTTCGACTCGGCCAGCATGCGCGACGTCGTCGATCTCGGATACGCGCACCTGGGGCTGCTCGAGCTCGGGGGGATCGGCAAGGCGTCGCTCCACGTCGAAGGGCTGCACGTGGATTCGATCGGCGGCGACTTGGCGGGGCTATCGGTCAAGCTCATAGGCGGCGGCGACGAGGCGGGGTTCCACAGCATCGAGGCGGCCCTGCGCAACAGCGGCCGATCGGGCGAGGCCAACGCGATAGCCTTCGAGGGTTCGCGGCTCTCGGCCATCGTGTCCGGCAAGCTGCCGTGGCAGGGCGGCCTCGGGCTCATCGCGCTTCTCGCGCTGTTCGTCTTCGTCGCGGCCCGATGCTGCTGGCGCTCCACCAAAAGGGACCGCAAGCTCCCGCACGTTCTTCTCTGCGCCCTCGACATCGTGCTTCCCAGCTTCGTCGACATCGGCGCCCTGAGCGCGTGGACGAACTACGATGATGGCGCCAAAAAGGATGTTGAGATCGATTTCGCGGGGAGCCCGCGCACCCAGGCTTTCGTCTTGCGTATTCTCGGCACGATGGCCTTCACGTACCTGTTGCTTTACGTGACCAGCCTTCGCGCGTGACCTTACCGCCCGCGCGAGCCCCGAAATAGGCCCGTGCCGGCCGCCACCGTTGAAAGTCGAACGTCCATGGACTAAGGCCGAGAGATGCTCGATCTCGGTAAATCACGTGCCATCCTGACGGGCGCATCGCGCGGTATCGGCGCGGTGCTGGCCGACGCCCTCGCCGCGCGCGGAGTCGATCTGGTGCTCGCCGCGCGCAGCGAAGCCGGGCTCGACGAAGTGCGCGCCAAGGTGGCGCGACACGGCCATCGCGTGTTCACGCTGGCGACCGACGTGGGGCGGCGCGAGCAACTCGAGCGCCTCGTCGATTTCGCGCAGCAAAAGCTCGGAAGCGTCGACCTGCTGGTCAACAACGCCGCGATCGAGCAGATGGGCTACTACGAGGAGATGGATCTCGGCGTCATCGAGAGCTTCGTCGCCGTGAACCTGACGGCGCCGATGCTCCTCACGCGGATGCTGCTTCCGTCGATGCTCGTCGCGAACCGAGGACACATCGTCAACATCGCGTCGCTCGCGGGTCTCGCGCCGACGGCCTTCGGTGAGCCCTACTCCGCGACCAAGCACGGCCTGGTCGGGTTCACGCGCGCCTTGCGGGCGACGCTGCAGACCCGCGGCAGCCTGGTGAGCGCGTCGGTCATCTGCCCGGGCTTCGTGTCGGACGCGGGCATGTACCACGAGATGAACGTGCAGCACGGCATCGTCGCGCCGCCCCAGCTGGGCACGTGCACGCCGGAGGCTGTCGCGCAGGCGTCGCTCCGTGCGATCGAACGCGACGAGCCCGAGGTCGTCGTGAACGGCAAGCCGATTCGCCACCTGGTCGTCCTCGGCGTGGCCTTTCCGCGGCTGATGGAACGGATCGCGAAGAAGCTTGATGCCCACAAGGCGTTCCACGTACTCGCCAAGAAGCGGAAGGCCGCGGGCGCGGGCGCGGGCGAAGCTTTGGCGTCGGGGATCTCGGCCAACGCGAGCTGACCGTCAGACAGCGCGGGCATTCGTTGCGACGCTGCATGGAGAGGTCTTCTCACTGCTCTCAAGGAAGGTCTGAGCAGATCGGATCACCCTCTTTGCACGTGGGGCGCGCGCCTGTCGTCCGGGGGGAAGGTGAGGCCATGGGTGCGCGGCCCGGCGGAGCATTGTGCGGGATCGGCGTGACCGGGGACGTCCGGGTCGCGGGCGCGGCGTCGCCGCGTGGCAGGTCCGCGAGCTTCCTCTGGAGGTCGGTGACCTGGCCGCTCTGCTCCTCGAAGGCTTGCCGGAGCCGCTCGAACGCGCCCCTCTGGGCCGCGCTCGCCTCGATGTACGACGCTCGCTGCTCGGTCATCCGGTGAGCCGTTCGAAGGGAGTACGAGGCCCCCGCCACCCACGCCTCGGCCTCGGCCTGGTGACGGGCCCGGACGATCTCGGCCTCCTTGATCGTCTTCCCTGCTCGTTGCTGTCATTGGCGGAACGGGGCTCGGGTTGTGGAGGTGGTGGCGAAGGCGGGGCTAGGGCGCGCCCCTCGGGGTGCGGTGTCAGCCGCATCCTGCTGAGCATGCTAAGCAAGCGAAGAGCCTGACCAAAGCGCGGACCACGGCCCCCCGGTTCGAGACGGAAAGGGGGCGGGCCATTTCCGCGGTGGGGTACACACAGGTTCCGGATGCCCGACTGACCTCCCGCACGAACGCCCCGATCTCCTCGACCGCCCGAGCCCCCGTCCGCGAGCACGGCCGCAAACAGAGGCCAGTCGTGAAAGCAGTCCTCCCAGACGCGCAGCCCACCGCGGAAGGCCGCGCCCCCGCCGGCGGCGCGCGACCGTCACCGCGACGACCGTCGCCCAGACCCTCAGCATGACCCCCAGACGCAGAATCACACCGTTCTCTTAAGGGTCGCGAGGCCAGCGCGCCAAGAGGGCCGTCTTGCGCGGCCGTACCCCGAGAGTGACCATCCCCCATGACCACGATCTCGAAGGACGCCACGCTCGTCACGTTCATCAACGTGTTCACCGTCGAGCCCACGAATCAGGGGCGGCTCGTGGACTTGCTCGCGCAGGTCACCGACAGGTTCGTGCGTCACGCGCCCGGGTTCGTCTCGTCCGCCCTTCATCGCAGTCTCGACGGCACGAGGGTCACGATGTACGCGCAGTGGCGCACGATCGAAGACTACGAAGCGATGCGCCGGGACCCCGCGCCCGCCCCGTTCCTGCGCGAAGCGTTGACGATCGCGAAGTTCGAGCCCGGCATGTACGAGGTCGTCGAATCGTTCCTACCGGCGGGTAGCATCTGAGACTGCCGGGGAGCGGCGAAGGCTCTTCGCGACGCGGCGCGGCCGCGAGCGCAGCCACAGCGCGACGCCGAACCCGCCGAAGAAGAGACCGCCCATACCGGCGGCTGCGACACGGGACAGGAGGGGGGGCGCCGGCGGGCAACGGGGCGCGAGCTCGGCGAGCTCGGAGGTGGAGGCCGGGGCCAGCTCGGCAGATCGTGCGCTGGAGGACGGGACTGCGGTCGATGTGCCCGAGAGCGCAGCCGGCGCAGGCACGGACGCGATCGCAAACTGGCGGGCGATCGCCATCGCTGCTTGGATTTCCAAGGGCGAACAACTCGGTTCCGGCGCCGTGCTCGGCGCGGTCGGGGGAGCGGCGACGGGCGGGCCCGCAGCCGTCTCCGCGGGTGCCACCGGTGGCGCCACCGGTTTCTCTGTATTCGAAGCCACCGGCGGCACGCCGGCATTCGCCTCGCCCGTCGGTTGGGGAGCTGGAGAGGACGTCGGAGCGGGGGAGTACGCGAGGGCGGCCGCGCCATTGTGAAAGTACGCCGCTCCGGGACCGCTGCTCGGAACCGCCATCACCGCCGCGCCATTGGTGAAGTACGCGGCCCTCGGGCCCGTGGTCGGGACGCTGGTCACCGCCGCGCCGTTGGTGAAGTAGAGCCGCGCCGCCTCTTCGATGTCGGCCTGACTGGGCGGAGCTCCGGCCGCCGCGAGCTGCGCCATGTAGCCGGCGAGCAGGGAGCCCGTGTCGAGGCTCGCCTGCGCCGCCACCTCGACCGGTGTTGGCGCAGCCCGAGCCGGTGGCCCGCCGGCCACTTGCGCTTGCGCTGAAGCCGCCGCCGCGACAAGCACAAGGGGAATCATCGTGGCCGCCCGATGCATACCCAAACCGGATGCAAGTCGCTCGCCTGGCGCGATGGCTACTTCCCTTCGTCCGTGAGCGGCCAGACTTCGATCGCTCCGCCCGCCACCGCGCAGGGCGTCTTCGAGACGAGGTCGACGACTTCATCCAGGTCCTTTGCGTCGATGAACGAGAACCCGACGAGCGGCACTCTCGCGACCGCGAACGGCCCGGCTGTGGTTACCACTTTGCCATTTGCAGAGTGGACGGTCGTAGCAGGGCGAACCGTGGCCATGACGCCTCCTCTCCTGCGAATGAGCTCATCCTGTTCGAAGAGTTTCTCCTGCTCGCTCTTGGACAAGAGCTCAAAGTCCTTACCGTCGCCATAGGCCAGGCAGAGGTACTTCATCGTGTCTCCTCAGGTTTGAACGCGAACGCGTAGGGTCAATCCAGACGCGGGTATGGCAGCGCCCCGCCGATCTCGTCGACGGCATAGGTGCTCTGCCTGCAAGTTTGGGTCTCGTCCGCACCGGAGAGGGGCTCCTGCGCTTGACGACGTGCCTGGAGCGAATATAAATATATTCGTGCCAACGACGATCCACATCCCGGACTCGCTCCTCGAGCGGGTGGACACGCGCGCGAAGACGCTTGGCATCAGCCGGAATCGATTGATCTTGCAAGCGCTGGAAGAGAAGGTCGGCGCGCGCGACGAGTGGGCGCCGGAGCTCGTGCACATGCTCGCAGCCCCCGTCGCCTCTACCGCAGGCGAGGAGCTGGAAGAGAGCCTCGCCATCGTGCGCAGCCGTCGATCGTCGCGCAACGGTCCGCCAAAGCTTTGAGATACGTCGTCGACACGACCGTCGCGTCGGCTCTCATGCGCGCGGAGCCGGGCCCGTCGTCCCGCCTTCTGCAGAAGCGCCCCGCGGACGTGCTCTTGCCGCAGCCCGCCGTCGCGGAGATACGATACGGCCTCGCGCGGTTGCCGAGCTCGCGTCGAAAGCGCGAGCTGGAGCGCCGCCTCGTCACGCTGCTCGCGGCCTTGGCGCGAGCAGAATGGAGCGACGGGGTGAGCCGGTGCTTCGGTGATGTCAAAGCAGACCTCGAACGTCGCGGCGAGCGTGTGGACGATTTCGATGTCGCCATCGCGGCTCACGCCATTGCCCATGATGCGGCGGTCGTGACCCGAAACACGCGTCACTTCGTCCGGATTCGGTCGCTTCGCGTGGAGGACTGGACGTAGAGCGGCACGCGGAGGCTAGGATCCCGCAGATCATGCCATTCGACGGTCGAATCCTGAACGGCATCGGGGTGCTCGGCGCCGTCGTCGAGACGAGGAGCTTCGCCCGCGCCTCGAAGGCGCTCGGCCTCACGCCATCCGGGGTGAGTCGCGCGATCGCCCGATTGGAGGAGCGCCTCGGCGTGCGCCTCTTGCAGCGGACGGCACGCTCGGTGACGCTGACCGACGAAGGGCGCCGCTTCTACGACTCGGTGCGGCCGCTCATGGAAGGCATCGAGGACGCGGCCGGCGAGGCGGCGGGCTCCACGGCGCTGCCGAAGGGGATGCTGCGGGTCGCGGTCGACTCGCTCGTGGCGCGCGTCGCCATCGGCCCCCGCATCGGATCGTTCTTGCGTGCGCATCCCGCGCTCGACCTCGATCTCGTGGTGCGCGACTCCCTGGGCGACCTCGTAGGCGACGGCTTCGACTGCGCGGTTCGCTTCGGCGACCCCGAACCATCGACACTCGTCGCGAAGAAGCTCACCGACACGCGGGTCGTGACGTGCGCGTCCCGCGGCTACCTCGAAGAGCGCGGTCGCCCGCAACATCCTCGGGATGTCGCCCGGCACGACGCGATCCAGTTCCGCGATCCGGCGACGGGGCGACCGTTCGAATGGATCTTCGTCCAGAACGGTCGCGTGCTGTCGGTCACGCCGAAGGCCCGGATGATCGCCAACGACGTGACGGCGGCGCTCGCCGCGTGCGTCGCGGGCGTCGGCATCGTGCAAAAGCTCGAGATCGAGCTGCGCGCCACGCCCGGGCTCGACCTCGTCGACCTCTTTCCGGATTGGGGCGACGAGCGCTACCCGCTCTACGCCTACTTCCCGTCGCGCCGGCACACGCCCGCCAAGGTCCGCGCGTTCATCGACTTCGTCGCTGCCGCTTGCGCGCCGCCGCAACCGTCGCGGCGAGCGTGACATTCGGTCATCGTGACCTTGACCCGTACTCGCTTTCTCGCGTCGCTCCGCCAGCGCAATGTTCTCCGCGGAGGTGACGAACATGAACAGCGCACTGAAGGACAAGGGCGTCGTGGTGCTGGGTGGCGCGTCGGGCATCGGTCTGGCGACGGCCCTCGAGGCGGCGGCGAGGGGCGCGGTCGTGACGGTGACGTCGCGCAGCAGCGAACGGGTGGCGCACGCCGTTCGACGGGTGGGCGGCAGCGCCCGCGGTGAAGTCGTCAATCTGGAGAACGAGGACGAGACGAAAGCGCTTTTCGGACGGATAGGCGCGTTCGATCATCTCGTCTACACGGCGGGCGACGCGCTCCTCGTCTCGCCGGTCGCGCAGCTCGATCTCGCGGCGGTGCGGCGAGCGTTCGAGGTGCGAGTCTTCGGCGCGCTCGGCGCGGTGAAGCATGCAGCCGCCAGGATCAGGCCGGGCGGCTCGATCGTACTGACGCACGGTATCGCGGGCGCGCGTCCATCGGCCGGCTGGGCCGTCGGCGCCGCGGTTTGCGGGGCGATGGACGCACTCACGCGTGCGCTCGCCGTCGAGCTCGCGCCGGTGCGCGTGAACGCCGTGAGCCCGGGGTTCGTTCGCACGCCGCTCTGGAACCCGATCCCGGAACAGCAGCGTGAAGCGCTCTTCCGCGAGGCCGGCGGCAAGCTCCTCACGAAGCGCGTCGGGGAGGCAGCGGAGATCGCCGAGGCCTACTGTTACTTGATGGAGAACACATTCACGACGGGCCAGACTTTGGTGGTCGATGGGGGGGGCGTGCTCGTTTGAGTGCGTTCTCGGTGCTTTGATCGCGTACGCCCTGGTTCGCGCACCGCTCTTCGCTTCCTGGCCCAGGGGAAGCGAGCGTAGGCTCCCGATGGAGAGGGCGATCGGCTCTCCATTCGCCGGAGCGGTAAACATGACGACCAAGAGCGTGGGGTGGCTTGGGGTGGGTGCGTTTGGCTGCCTTGCGGCCGCCATTGCGTGCTCGGACAACGGATCGGTGACGACGGTCGGAGTGACGCCGCCCGCAGACGCAGGCCCGGGCGCGGTTCCGCCGGGCGGCGGCGTGGGGGCCACTTGCGGCGCCAGTGATCCGTGCCGCGAAGGCCTCAAGTGCGCGAGCGGAGCGTGCGCCACGTGCGGGTGCAGCAGCGCGGGCACCCTTTGCACCGTGAGCGACGAGTGCACGAGCGGGGACTATTGCGGCCCCACCCGCGCATGCACGACGGCCGGCACGGGGATGGCCGACGCTTCGTGCTCGAGCGACGCCGACTGCGCCCCCGGGCTGCGGTGCAACCTGGTCGGGCTTTCGGCCGAGTGCCAGCCCGAGGGAACGAAAGACGTCGGGGGGGCGTGCACGCTCCCCGGCGACTGTCTGGCGGGGCTGACGTGTGCGTCGGGCAGCTGCGCGCCCCTGCCGCCGGTGGGCGATGGGGGTATGCCCCCTCTCGTGCTGCCGACGTCGCTCTGGCCGGGCGTGACGTGCACCGACGTCACCGGGCCGACCCAGGCGTACTTCCGCGTGCCGCGCGGGACGAGCGACGACGGCGACTTCTACCGGCTGCCGTACCCAAACGACGTGCGCTTCGTCAACGGCCACGTGAGCTTGACGAACCCCAACCATCCCACCCCGGGGTCGGCGCTTCTGGGCTACGACGTCGTGCAGCGCTGGCTCGACAGCCTCCAGGCGAACGTCGACGGCTTCAGCACGTACGGGACGGTCTTCTTCCGCTTCAGCGCCGCGGTGGACCTCGGCGGGACCTTCAAGAACAGCGACGTCGTGCGCTACGTCGACATCACGAACCCGACGAGCCCCGTCGACCAGGGGTTCGGCTGGTACGGCCAGACGGGCGCAAACCACTACATCTGCGACAACTGGATCGCCGTACGGCCGCCGACCGGCAGCCCGCTGACGCAAGGGCACACGTACACCGTCCTCGTCACGACCGCCGGGCTCGACTCCACTGGCCACGCGATCCAGGTATCGCCGGACTTGACGGCGCTCCTGCAGACCAGCGCGCCCACCTCGGACACCGCGCTCATGGCGGCATGGCCCGCGTACCAGCCCTTGAGAGACTGGATCGCGACCAGCCCCGCCGGCATCAGCGCAGCGAACATCCTCACGGCGACCGTGTTCACCGTCGGTCATCCGGCCGCCATCGGGCCAAAGCTGGCTGCGGCGGTCGCCGCGGCGACCGCCCCCACGGCCACCCAGTGGGTCAACTGCGACACGGGCGGCACGTCCCCTTGCCCGCAGGCCACGGGGGACCGCGCGTGCCCGAGCACGCCCGACCCGGCGTTCACCGAGCTCCACGCGATGGTGTCCCTGCCGATCTTCCAGCAGGGCACGGAGCCGTACTCGAATCCGCCCGATGGGGACCTGATGCTCGGGTCGGACGGTACGCCCCAATTGCAACGCACCGAGCAGGTGTGCATGTGCCTCACGGTGCCCAAGGGCGCCCCGATGCCCGCGGGCGGCTGGCCCTTGGTCGTGTACGCCCACGGAACGGGTGGGTACTTCCGCAGCCACGCGCAGGCCGGCACGCCGCCCAGCGTGGGCCACCGGCTCGCGAGCGTCGATGACGGCAACGGCGGACAGGTGCAGATGGCCGTGCTGGGAATCGACCAGGTCGAGACCGGCCCGCGGCGCGGCGCGTCCACGGACTCGCCGGACAACCTCTTTTACAACTTCGCGAACCCGGGCGCGGCCCGCGGCAACACCCTGCAAGGCGCCGCCGATCAGCTGTCCCTGTTCGAGTTCGCGAGCGCGCTGGACCTATCGGCCGCGAATTCGCCCACGATGAGCGAGATCAAGTTCGGGTCCATCGTGTTCTGGGGGCACTCGCAGGGGGCCTCCGAGGGGGGGGTTGCCCTGCCTTACGCGACCGGGGTCCTGGGCGCCGTGCTGAGCGGCGAGGGGGCGAGCCTCATCGACGCCCTGCTGACGAAGCAGAACCCCGTCGACGTCGCGGCCGACGTGCCGGTGGTCCTCGAGGACCCTGGCAACGTGAGCATCAACCACCCGGTCCTCTCGCTCCTGCAGAACGACCTGGATCTCGTCGACCCGCTCAATCACGCGAACGCCCTGGTGGTGAACCCGATCGCCACCGCGAACCAGAAGCACATCTTCCAGCCGTACGGGCAGCTGGACACCTACGCGCCCCCTGCGACCCAGCAGATCTTCGCGATCGCCGCGCAGCTCGGCGAAGCGGCACCGCAGAGCGGGGTGACCGACGACGTGTTCGGCAACTTGACGCCCATGCCCGTCCCCGTCGGCGGCAATCAGATGATCATGGGCACGCCCATCACGGCGATCCTCCGTCAGTACGTGTCGGACGGCACCTACGACCCGCACTTCGTCGCATTCGACAACATGCAGGCCGAAACCGACGTGGACCACTTTCTCGCGGACGCCGTGAGCGGAAAGACGCCTCAGGTGGGTCGATAGAGCTGGGGCCAAGATCACTCCGCCGAGTGCACTTCGTCCGTTCGGGGCTCGGTCCCGGCGCCCGCGGAATTCGCCCAGTCCCACTCGCCGCGGCTACTCCGCTCGCTCGCCTCGAAGTTGCGCTCCGACGCGTCCACCTCGGCGCCCGCCAGCGCGTCCATCGACCTGCGCGCTTCGGCCTCGCGAGCTCGAACGTCTCGGGCCACGCGCGCCAGCACGTCGAGATCGTCGATCGACGTCGAACGGTCCGAATCTCCCGCATCGGACGTCTTCAACCAGACCTCGCAACGTTGGACCGCCTCCCACTGCGCGGTCGCCGGGCGCGCGGCCGGGGGCGCCGCCGGCTCGCCCGTTTGGTCGGCGAGCCGCTCGGCCTTCTCCGCGACGATCGCGGCGCCATGCTTCTTCGACTCGGTCGCGTGGAGAAATGAGGCCAGGTAGGTCGTGTCTTCGGCGCCGAGTCGGGCAAGCCTTCGCCTCACCTCGGCGATCGCCACCAGCCGCGTCTGCGCCGCATGGAGCGAGCGGAGGTCCCCCGACGCCTCGATTCGATAGGACGCGAGCCATCCCACCTCGCCCAATCGAACCGCGTGCCCCCCGAAGACGAGGACGGAGCCCATCGCCGCGAGGGTCCAGGTACCGCTCGGCGCGTGGCGACTCCATACGAGCAAGGCCAGTGCGATCCCTGCGACCAGGACGGCCGGAAGGGTGAACCGCGCGTGGGCCGAGCGAAAAGCCGCCATCCACCTCACGGCGTTTCGCACAAGTCGCCCAATCCACATGCCTCCTTGGCACCAAGCGTTGGGGGCGCGAGGGGCAGAAGTCAACGCCGTGGCCGGTCTGCAGCGGGTTGGCGCCGTTGAAGAGCGGGCCGACGCCTGGGGCGGAAGGGTTGATCGTCGAGGTGTAAGTTGGATGCGTTTGGTCGCCCTCGTGGACCGGGATGTTCGACGCGTCGCAGCTAGCGCCCGCCTCACGTTTCGCTGAGCGGGCGTTTGAAAGGGGCCTGAGCGGGCATTCCTGATAGATTGATGGTTTGCGGCTGTGAGGAGAGTCAAGGGCACGCTGTTCGTCGACTACGTGCGCATGCTGCGCTCGCGCAAGGACGTCGACTGGTCACGGCACCTCCGGCACGAAGACCTGGCTTTTCTCGGCGAACGCGTGCAAGACGACGCGTGGTATCCGATGGGCACCTTTGAACGCATGGGGCTTGCCATCCTCGCCGAGATCTCGAGCGACATGCAGGTCGTTCAGGCATGGGGCCGCGCCCAAATCGATTGGTTGTGTGTCGTCCACGAGAACCTCGTGGCTCCTGGCGATCCCTGCGAGACCCTCATGCGTTTCCGTGTCTTGCGGAGCAGCTTCTTCGACTTCAGCGCACTCGCAGTCCCTACGCTCAACGACGGCGAAGCCTCCGTTCTCGTCGAGTACGGTATGAGCCCGCCCGCTGAGGAGGCGGCGTCGTGGCAAACTCTCGGCTTCTTCGAGCGATTGTTGGAGGTCGCCGGCGCGCGCAAGGTATCGGCTCGGTTCGTGTCGACGTCGTGGACCGGCGACCTGGTGACCGAGATTGAGCTGCGTTGGCAGACCTGAAAGGCGCCTCGCCACGTCGGGGTCAGTCGCGGGCACCGTCGACGCCCTTCTTCGCTGGTGGCTGACGACCTACTCGGCCGGCGCGCCCTCGCACGCGCGCAACAAGTACAGCGTCGAGAAACACCTGATCGGCTCGGAGCTCGGCTCACTTCGCCATGTCGAGGTCAGCGGTCCACCGAGCCGCAACTGGCCGTAAGCCGGAGGTTGGCGGCACCGAAGACGGTCGATGCGGGCCAAGAGCCGCCGGCAGGTTCGTGCGGCCGCGCGACCGCGAACGCCGTATGATGAACCTCGTGGACCGCGCCATCGCCTTCGCTCGACTTGCCGAGCTGATGCCGGAGGCACGCGCCCGCTTCGGTGTTCGCGAGCTCGCGGTGTTTGGGTCGGTGGCGCGCGGTGACGCCTCGGAGGCGAGCGATCTGGACTCCTCGTGGACTTCGTTGGAAACGCGACCTTCGATGGATTCATGGGCCTGAAGTTCTTTCTCGAAGACACCCTCGGGGTGAAGGTCGACCTGGTGACCCGCGCGGCGCTCAAGCCACGCTTGCGCGTACGAATCGAGGCCGAGGCTCGACGTGTCGCGTGACGAAACCACGTACGTGGCTGACATGGTCGAAGCCTGCACGCGCGTGATGGAGTACACGGCGGGGCTCGACGCGGCGGGCCTCCGGGCTGACCGCCGGACCGGTCGACGCCGTCGTTCGCAACCTCGAGGTTCTCGGGGAGGCGGCCAAGCGTGTCTCGGGCACGCTTCGCGCCAGCGCGCCGGGCGTCCCTTGGCGAGAGATCGCAGGGATGCGCGATGTGCTGATCCACGACTACTTCGGCGTCGACTTGGACATCGTCTGCGATGCAGCCCTGTTCAAGGTGCCGAGCCTGCACGTGGCCCTTGGGGACCTGCTGCGGCTGCTCGACAGCGGCGCAGCGAAGTAGCGAGAGCAGCTTCGCGGAGGTAGCGCGCCGGGTCGGCGTGCGCCTCGAGAGTCTTGACGCGCACGCCGCACCCCTCTACGGCGAAGCGAGCATGCGAGTGCTGGCGTACCAGGGGCTCGACATCAGCCGCCACGGGGAGGCTTTCGATCGGGTTCGATCCGCGCTCGAGGCGGGGGACTTACGGTCGGCGGACGTTAAAAAGTTGCAGGGAGCGCGCTTTTTCCGAGCGAAGCTCGGCTACGCCGATCGCCTCCTTCTGCAATTTCTCCGGCGTGGCGACGAGACGGTCTGCGTCGCGCTCGAGATCATCCACGGGCACGCCTACGACCGGTCGCGGTTCCTCCGCGGTACCGCGGTAGAGGAGTCGAAGCTCGAGGAGCTGTCGAGCAATGCGCCGCCCGACGCGTTGCCCGTTTCGTACCTCCATCCGACGCGCGCGAACATCCACTTCCTCGACAAGCCCATTTCGTTCGACGACGCGCAAGACGCGATCCTCCGGCTTCCATGCCCGCTCGTTCTCGTCGGCTCCGCGGGCAGCGGGAAGACCGCGCTCACGCTCGAGAAGATGCGCCACTTCCTGGGTGACGTCGCATACATCACGCGGTCCGCGTACCTGGCCGAGAGCGCGCGAGCTCTGTACTTTTCGCACGGCTACGAGCCCGACGCACAGAACGCCGACTTCTTGAGCTACCGCGAGCTCCTCGAGTCCGTGCGCGTGCCGGAGGGTCGGGCGGTTCTCTTCGCCGACTTTCGCGAATGGTTCGGGCGCAATGAGCAGTCGGTCCGGTTCACCGACGCGCATCAGTGTTTCGAAGAGTTTCGCGGCGTCATCACCGCCGAGCCCGCGGGGACGCTGACGCGCGAGGCGTACGTTGCGCTCGGCGTGCGTCAGTCGCTGTTTGCGCCGGCCGAGCGCGACGCGATCTACTCGCTCTTCGAGAAATACCTAGCCTGGCTCGATCGCAGCGGCTTATTCGAGCCCAACGGCGTTGCGGCGCGGTATCTCGGCATCGTCGAGCCGCGTTACGATTTCATCGTGCTTGACGAGGTCCAGGATCTGACCAGCGTCGAGATCGCACTGGCGCTCAGGATGCTGAAGACGCCGGGCCAGTTCCTGTTCACGGGGGATGCCAACCAGATCGTCCACCCCAGCTTCTTTTCATGGTCGAGGCTCAAGAGCTTGATCTGGCACGACGCGACGCTCGCCGAACGGCAGGCGGTGTCGGTCCTCGACGTAAACTACCGCAACGCCGTAGCAGTCACGCGGACCGCCAACGCCCTCTTGCGGCTCAAGAACGCGCGCTTCGGCTCGATCGACAAGGAGAGCACGGCCCTCATTCGCCCCATGGCTCCGGACGAGGGTGAGGTCGTCGGCATGGCCGCGCAGTCGGCCGCCGTTCAGGAACTCGACGACAAGACACGGCGCTCGGCGAAGTTCGCCGTCATCGTCCTGCGCGACGAACACAAGGCCGATGCCCGCAAGCGCTTCCGGACACCCCTCGTCTTCTCGGTCCACGAGGCCAAGGGCCTAGAATACGAGAACGTCATCCTCTTCAATCTCATTTCGAGCGAGCGCGCGGCCTACCAGGAGGTCTGCGAAGGCGTCACCGACGCAGACCTGGCCGCAACCGATCTTGCATACCGCCGAGCCAGAGACAAGAGCGACAAGTCCCTCGAGACGTTCCGATTCTACGTGAACGCGCTCTACGTCGCGCTCACCCGTGCCGTTCGCACGGTCTACCTCGTCGAGAGCGACACGCAGCACCCGCTTCTCCAGAAGCTATCGATATCTTTCTCGGTTCCGGCGCGCGCGATCCCGACGCAGGCCTCGTCGCCCGAAGATTGGCAGCGCGAGGCACGCCGCCTCGAAATGCAGGGCAAGCGCGAACAGGCGGATGCCATTCGCGCCAACGTCCTCGGCGTCGCCCCGGTCGCGTGGAAGGTCGTCGATCCCGCCGGATACCGCGAGTTGGCGGCTCGCGCGCTCGCGCCGGGCAGTGTCTCGGCCAAGGCCAAGCAGGCGCTCTTCGAGTATGCGTGCTTTCACGAGGATCGGCGGCTGGCCGACCGGCTCGCGAGCGACGCGAGGCACTCGCAGGCCCACGATCTCGAAGGCCACCGACGCAGCGTCCTGCGAAGGGCGCTCGCACCATACGAGGGCCGCAACTTCAAGGACGTGCTTTGGCAGACCGAGCGCCACGGCGTCGAGTTCCGCACGCCCTGGAACGAGACGCCCCTCGCCATGGCGGCCATGGCGGGCAACGTCGCGTTGGTCGACGCCCTGCTCGAGCGAGGAGCAAGGCTCACCGCGATGGATCACTTCGGCCGGATGCCCGTGCACTGGGCGCTGCTACGCGCCTACGACGATCCCGCGTTCGCAGGGGGCCCTCTGGGCGCGCTCTACGAGCGGCTCGCTCCTCCCAGCCTCGACGTCCAGGTCGACGGGCGGCTTTTCAAGATCGGGCGCGAGCAGGGCGAGTACTTCTTCCTCCTCGCCACGATCGCACTCTACAAGCGTCTCTTCCACAGCCGGCTCGGCCGGTTTCGGGGTCTGACGACCGCGGTGTTCCTCGAAGGAGATCTCGAGCGATTCCCGGAGAGTGTGCTTCGAGGCGATCGGCGAAAGCGCACGTACATGAACCAGCTCTTGGCGCGCAACGAACCCGGTTCCTCGTATCGGCCGAACCGGAAGCTATGGATACGCGAGAGGACGGGTCACTACGCGCCCAACCCAGCGGTGCTCCTTCGCACACAGAGTGAGGACGGCCGATTTCAACCCATCCTGGAAGTACTGGGCATTTCTCTCCTCGACGAGCACTTGACCGAAAGCCCGAACGCTCGGGCTCAAGCCGGGGGAGCTGTTTGATCGACGGGGCTCAGCGCGCCACGCAGGAGTCGAACCTGCGACCTACGGCTCCGGAGGCCCTGCGAATCCGCAGAAAACCCGCAGAAAACGGGCTCTCGGGCCCTGGAATGTGACACAGGTGTGCAAGTTTCCCCTGATCCCGATCCTGAAGCCGTCGTCGACGCGTGCGACCGACGGGGACGAGAAGGGCAGGCGCAGCGCGCCGAACGTCTGGGAGCGCGTGCGCAAGCCCTGGCCGTGAGGGCCCGTCAGACGGTCCGCCACGGTCCCGGTGGCGTCCAATGCCCGGAGAAGGTGTTTGCTTCGCGGGCCGCATCGAGGGGGGCCAAGCGAAACCCGCGATGACTTCAACGGCCTCCCCAAGCAGAACGTCGCGGGCCACCCCCGCTCGAGAGACGAACGCCTTCCATTGGGCCGTTTTGCTGGCATCCGCGACGAAGACCGCTGTGAGCGCGACAGGCGGCAGCGCTGGGATCGGGGTGCCTCGTCGGCCGAATGTTGCCCGGAGGGCCTCCGAGAGCACGCGCCCCTCGAACGGGAGGTCCGGGCGAGGAACCAAACGTCGAAGAAGTCCTTCATCCGACTGTTGGCGATACCGAGATGCGCCATCGCCTCGACCTTCTCGGCGACCACGGTCTCGCGCGGGTATTCTCCTGGGGGAATACCATGAGCGTTACGAAGTTCGCGATCTCGATGCCGACGGAGACCATGGGCCAGGTCGACCGAGCGGCGAAGCGGCTGCGCGTCGCGCCTAGCCGCTACATCGCGCTCGTTCTCACCCGCGTGGCCAGGCGTGGACGCGATGCGGCCATCACCCGGAAGGTCGATGAGGCGCTGGCGGAACTCGACGCGCAGGACCTCGACTCGGCGAGCCACCTCCTGGCGGCGCGGCGAGACGAAGGCACGGAGTGGTAGTCCGTCAAGGCGATGTTCTCTGGGTTGCCCTGCCATCGGCGCAAGGGTCCGAGCCATCCGGGCGGCGTCCGGCCGTCGTCCTACAGCACGATCGCTTCAACCGCACCAACCTCGCGACGGCGGTGGTCGTCGCGATCACGTCGAAGCTCAAATACGCAAGCTTGCCGGGGAACGTGCGTCTGAGGCGCGGCGAGGCGGGACTGCCGCGCCCATCGGTCGTGAACGTCACCAGATCGCAACGGTCGATCGCGCTCTTCTGGGCGTGCGCCTGGGGACGCTCTCCTCGGCACGCTTCGCGGAGGTATGGGCGGGCGTGCGGCTCGTCTGTGAACCCGACCCGACGGACAACCCCTAGGGCCGTCGCAGCTCAAACACGCGAGCCTACCTGAGCTCCTCATGCTGACCGCGTCGGCGCACCGTCCGTTGCGCCCACCAGGAACCCCGCGATTCCCCTCAGCAGGCCCGCCAGCGCCTCCCGGGACGGCATTGCGAGAGACAGGCGCGGGCGCCCTCGCTCGTCCTCTACGACCTTCGCATCGAGCGCCGCACGGAGAGCCTCTGCGATCGCCGGTCGCATGGCGGCGCCAGATCCGCCGTCACCAGGGTCGAGGAGGTCCAGCGCCGCGCGAACGAAGGCGCCGCCGGCAGCCGATCGGTCGGTGCTCACGGAGAGGCAAGCCGCTCTTGTGGCGGTTTCGTCGACCGGCGCGGGAGGCTTCGTGCCGAGGAGGATCTCGAGCTTGGCCTTGATGTCGTCCGCCTGGGTGCGGATGTCCACGTCCGTCGCCTGCGAGTCGGGGTCGAGGGCAGCCAGGGCGAGATCGCGCTTGGAAGACAGCGTCGCAAGGAGGCTTTCCTCCAGAGTTTGCTCGGTCACGAGCACGTAGACGCTGACGGCCCGACGTTGCCCCATGCGGTGCGCACGCGCGATGCGCTGCTCCAGCACGGCCGGGTTCCACGGCAGGTCGACGTTGATGACCGTGTTGGCCGCCTGGAGGTTGAGGCCCGTGCTGCCCGCGTTCGTCGTCAAGAAGAGCCGCGTCCGCGGGTCCGACTGAAACTGCGACACGAGGAGCTGTCGCCTCTTCTGCGGCACCGATCCGTCGAGGCGCACGAAGGCGAGCTTCCTCTTCCGAAGGAGCGGCTCGATGAGATCGAGCATCGTCGTCCACTCCGAGAAGAGGACGACTTTCCGATCGGGTTCGGCGGCGATCCCGTCGAAGAGGTCTCCGAGCCGCTCGAGCTTCGTCGACCATCCGGGTTTCTGCTTGTCGACGAGGAATGTGCTGTCCGCTGCCATCCGACACATGAGGAGGGCCATGCGCAGGCGAAGCAGGTCCATCTCGGTCAGGTAGTGCTTGCGCACGATCTGAGCGACGGTCCGCATGTGCGCGTCGTGCAGCGTCTTCTGCTCGTCGGTCGGCAGAATACGCACGATCTCGACGGTGCGCGGCGGCAGATCGAGCCGGACGGACTCGCGTGTTCGTCGGAGCAAAATGGGCCTCAGTCGCGCGCGCAGGTCGTCGAGGTTCTTGAAGCCGCGGAGCGCGCCGTCCTCGTCGCGGCGCTGATGCCGGTGGAGGAAGCGAAAGCTGGGGCCGAGTCGATGCGGATCGACGAAGGCGACCACCGAGTGCAGGTCTTCGAGCCTGTTCTCGAGCGGCGTCCCCGTCAGGACGAGCGCGAAGCGCGACGACAAGCCCTTGATGACCCGGCTGGTCTTCGCCTCCCAGTTCTTGATGCGCTGCCCCTCGTCGAGGACGATGAGGTCCCAGCGGACCTTCTCGATGTGCAGGATGTCCTTCAGGACCTGCTCGTAGTTGCAGACGGTGAAGAAGGCGTCGCCGCCGTAGGCCCGGGCGCGGCCGGCCGCCGAGCCGCTCACGAGCTCGGTCGTGCGCTCGGAGAACCGCTGGATCTCGGCACGCCATTGCGACTTCAGTGACGCGGGGCACACGACGAGCACCTTGCGTATGCCGACCTCACGAGCCAGGAGCTCCGCGACGCCGACGCCCTGGATCGTCTTGCCGAGCCCCATCTCGTCCGCGAGAACCGCGCGCCCGGCGCCGGCAGCGAAGGCGATGCCGTCGAGCTGATACGGCAAGAGCGGCTCTCTCAGCAGCGTCGCGCGCAGGGGGTGCTTGTCCGGCGCGCTTCGGATCTCCATGACGAGCTTGGCCATACGCGCCGCGAGGAGGTGTCTCTCGATGAACTCCTCCGCGTCCGGTGTCACGAAGAAGGCGTGCCCTCCCGCGTCCAGCTTCTGGAGACGGCGAACGAGGTCCGAAACGTCGATCGGGTCTCGAATGAGCGGGTGAACGATGGCGCGCGCTTCCTTCGCGAGAGGCTCCGGCAACGCGAGAGAAAGAGAGACACGCTCGGCATAGCGGAGGTGCACGGTGATCCGCTTGCGGCGGTACGGCTTGTCGCGGACCGCCCGGGGGAACGCCTTCGTCCGCGCGAGGACCTTCATGACGTGTTTGCACGTCCCGAGCGTGTTGATCTTGAAGTCAGGGCACGAGCAATACGAGATCCCTCGCGATTCGCCTCGCAGCGCGACGCGGTAGGTCTTGCCGCTGGTCTCGTTCGAGACCGTGTAGTCCGTCCACGGCGTCGACGGGTCCACCGAACGGACCCGCATCCGCTCTGTCCTGGCGCGCTTCGCCCGCTCTTCGAGTGCCTGCGCGACGAGATCGTCCTCTTCGGTCGCGCGGGCGATCTCGGGCGGAGCCGCGGCAAGACCGAGGTCGGTCTTCTGTTCGAGCAAGATCGAGAGAAGCCCGCCGATATGTTCGCACGGCGCGCTGCACCCGCTGCACACCGCGCGCAGGCCGCCCTTCGCGCTCGGGTCGAAGAACAGCCGTGACGAGAGCCCGCCGGACGCCGGTTCCCACTGAACGCGAGCTTCGTTCTCGTCGATGCGAAGATCGTCGGCGGATGCGATCTCCAGGTTGCCGCCCCGAATCAGGAGCTTCCGCGCGCCGGGACCGAGGATCTTGCGAGCATCGTCGAACGACAGATGGGAGAGCCTGTCCCTCAGGAGCGGCGTCCGGCTGCGCGTGCCCATGGCTTGGCCGTGGAGCTAGCCGAACGCGCCCGCAGAGACAAGCGCCGAGCTTCGGGGTGGCGTCCGCGCCGCGACGTCGCGTTAAATCGCGAACACCCGCACGTCCCGAAGGCCCGCGGAGAGGCGCCCGATGTCTTCGGGGTCGCCCGTCGCAATGACCGCGCTGCCGAACTCGATGGCCGTGGCGACCACGAACGCGTCCACCGCGTGCGCCGAGTCCAGTCGAGCCCGGGCGAGGAGGGCACCGGCTCGCCGGGCGGTATTCGCGGCCAGGTCGACCACGACGATCCCGCGTCCGTTGAGCACACGATTGACGGCGGCATCGGCGGGACGCCCACGGCAGAGTTCCGCAAGGACCGGCGCCGGCACTCGGACGAGCGCACCCTCCTCGTGCGCCATGCCGAGGATCGCCCGTGCTCTGTGGGCGAGGGCCGGTCGCTCCGAGGCGCGAGCGAGAGAATTCAACGCCTCGGAGTCGAGAATCAGCGCTCGGGCCACGCCGCTCTTGCGACGGAGAGGACCTTCGCGGGTACTGGCCCGAAGTCCCGCTCCATCTCCGCGAGGTAGGACCCGAGCTGCTCGCGCTCGAGCTCGTGAGCCATGGCTCGAGCGACGAAGCTCGACAGCCCTCGCGCGCCGACCTTTCGACGCACGGCCTTGGCCAGTTCGTCGGGTACGCTGATCGAGAACTTGGCGGCTCCTCTGGGCATAGCGAATACTACCGCGGTGTGAATTTGTGGGCAAGCAGGGCGCGACAGGGCCATGAGCGAATTGACGCCGCCGAAGCGAAAGAGCGCAGACAAGGAGGACGTAGCGGGCTCGCCGCCCGAGCGAACGGCGCTCGTGGGGACGATCGAAGAAGCGGAGGCGCGTCGTCGGCGCCTCGCGGTGGAGCACGCCGAAGCGACGGCCCGGGTTGCTGCGCTTCGCGCCGAGCTCGCGACTCTCGAGGCGGCGTGCACCACGCAATCAGGAAGAATCCCTCCGGTCACGACGACACCGAGATCGCCGCTCGAGAAGGTGACGCTGTTCCGGCAGCTCTTTCGTGGACGGGACGACCTCTACCCCACCCGCTTCGTTAGCAAGAAGACGGGCAAGCCCGGCTATGCGCCCGCTTGCTCGAACAAGTTCGTTGCCGGGGTCTGCGCGCTGCCGAAGGTCAAGTGCGGCGACTGCCCGAACCAGGCTTTCCGTCCGGTCGATAACGCTGCGGTGCTCCAGCATCTGCAAGGCAAACACGTGATGGGCGTCTATCCGATGCTCCCGGACGAGACGTGCTGGTTTCTCGCCATCGACTTCGACAAGGGCCACTGGCAAGAGGACGTTCGCGCGTTCACCAATACCGCACGAAGATTCGGGCTGCCCGCGCTCATCGAGCGATCGCGGTCGGGCAACGGTGCCCACGTCTGGTTCTTCTTCTCGGCGCCCGTCGCGGCGGCGACTGTGCGAAAGGTCGGATGCCATCTCATCACGGCGACAATGGCGCTCCATCATGAGCTCGGCATGGATTCCTATGACCGACTATTCCCGAGTCAGGACACCATGCCGCGCGGCGGCTTTGGAAATCTCATCGCACTCCCCCTCCAGCGCGGTCCACGGCAGGAGGGAAACTCCGTGTTCCTTGACGACAGCCTGAATGCGTATCCTGACGACCAGCAATGGTCCGTCCTCGCGTCCGTTCGCCGGATCGAACCTGAGTCGATCGAGCGACTCGCTTTCGAGGCAACGCGGACGGGGACGGTCGTGGGCGTCCGCATCGCTGAGACGGCCGACGACGAGGAGGACGCGGCGCCGTGGACTCGCCCGCCATCAGGGACGACGCGCGTCCGCCGCGTTCCAGGCCCGATGCCGGAGCGAATGTCCGCAGTGCTCGCCCAACGCCTGTTTGTGACGAAGGACCGCGTCCCGTCGGCGCTTCTGAACCAGATCAAGCGCCTCGCCGCCTTCCAGAACCCGGAGTTCTACAAGAAGCAGAGCATGCGCCTCTCGACCGTGATGACGCCGCGGGTCATCTCGTGCGCGGAAGACTTGCCGAAGCACGTCGCCCTGCCACGTGGCTGCCGGCCGGCGCTCGAAGAGCTACTGATCGCGCATGGCGTCGCGCTCGACATCGTCGACGAGCGTGTGACTGGGGCGCCGCTCGGTCTTCGGTTCTCGGGCAAGCTCACCGCAGTTCAAGACTCCGCCGCACGCGCCCTGCTCGCTCACGATATGGGCGTGTTCGTCGCGCCGCCGGGCGTCGGAAAGACCGTGGTCGGCACGTACCTCGTCGCGGCCCGAGCGTGCAATACGCTGATCCTCGTCCACCGTCGTCCGTTGCTCGATCAATGGCTTGCGCAGCTCGCTCTCTTTCTCGGAATCGATCGTAGGGACGTCGGCCACATTGCGGGCGCGAAGCGCTCGCTGACGGGCCGCGTCGACGTGGCCATGCTCCAGAGTCTCGTGCGGAAGGACTCCGTTGCCGATCTCGTCGCGGGCTACGGTCAGGTCATCGTCGACGAGTGTCACCACCTTCCCGCCGTCCAGTTCGAACGAGTCCTGCGCGAAACGAAGGCCCGCTACGTCGTTGGGCTGACCGCCACGCCGCGGCGTCGCGATGGGCATCACCCGATCACCGAGATGCAGCTCGGCCCGGTGCGCTTTCAGGTGGACGCAAAGGCGCAGGTTGCCGCGCGTCCGTTCGTGCATCGACTCATCGTGCGCGAGACGAACTTCGTCGCACCAACCTGCTCCGGCGAGACGTTCAGCATTCAAGATCTCTACGGCGCGCTCGCGCGAGACGAGGCACGGAACTTCACGATCCTGAACGACGTTGTCCGGGCTCTTGCCGAGGGCAGGTCGCCGATCGTGCTTACCGAGCGCAAGGACCACCTCGAATATTTCGCGGTCCGCCTCCGACGGGCGGCGCGGCACCTCGTTGTGCTGCAGGGCGGAATGGGAGCGAAAGCGGACCGCGCGGTTCGCGCGCAGCTCGAGGGCATCCCTTCGAACGAAGAACGCCTCGTTCTCGCGACGGGGCGATACATAGGCGAAGGCTTCGATGACGCTCGCCTCGACACGCTGTTTCTTGCGCTGCCCATATCCTGGAAGGGCACCTTGGTGCAGTACACCGGCAGACTTCACCGACTGCATCCGGGAAAGCGAGAAGTCCGCATCTTTGACTACGTCGACCGCGGCGAGCCCCGCCTCCTTCGCATGTTCGAGAAGCGCTTGCGTGGATATCGCGCCATCGGGTATGCCCGCGGTGAAGCTCCGCTCGGGTACGCCGAGCCTATGGACGACTTGACGATCGACCCCGATGACGTGCTGCGGGTGCTCGATCATGAGTCAGGGCCGGACCGAGACGACGACGAGGGCTTGCGGGGTTGGTGAGCACACCGAGGGAGACGTGAGCTACGAAAAGCGCGCCACGCAGGAGTCGAACCTGCGACCTACGGCTCCGGAGGCCGTCGCTCTATCCAGCTGAGCTAGTGGCGCTTTTGAATGATTTCAGCCACTTGGGGCCTACGGATCAGCGTCTCCACCAGCGTCGTCCCCAAGTTGACGCCGTTTCTAGCACGCGACAGATGCCCGGGTAAAAGGTGCGTGTAGAGCTCCGTAAGGCGTGGCGCGGAGCCACCACGATGCGCCGGCTTTGCGATTGAAGTCGCTCGCCGCGGACCCTTACCGTGTGCCGATGGGGAGTGGTGGTCGAGTGGCGCGGGCGATCGAGTTGGCGACCATGATGCTGGCGGCGATCGGCTGCAGCGGCAGCAGCCGCGGATCGGGTGGCGCCGGTTCTTGCGGAACGGGGACGGTTTCGGGCGACGGGGATCTGGCCTCGTTCGTGGTCGTCGCGACGACGGCTACGTACGCCAACGGCAACCTCAGCGTGTGCCTCGCGAACCTTTCGCCCGGATGCGGCTACGACGCCGGGATCGGAGGCCTGTCGGTTTGCTTCCTCTCGCCAGCTCGGCCTGACCGAGCCGCAGGAGCTGGCCCCACTGCAAGCTCGCGCATCTTGCGAAAGCCCTTGCTCGAATCGCCAACGACGCGGTCTCGTCCGGCCCGGTCCGGTCGCTTTTCGCCGCCGCTTTCTCCGCCGCTCCCTCGTTTCCTCCGGCCCGATCGCGCTCGGTCCGGCCCGCCATCGCCGATGGACCCCATCTTGCGTTCCGCCCGAGCCCGACTCGTTCGCTAGGCGCTTCGACGCGCGAGTCGGCACGAGGCCGGCTGACACGATGACGACGGGACGCATCGACTCTCTCGAGCACTTCGACATCGCGGGCTCCACGCAGTGGGTCCTTCTGCGCGGCGATCTGCGCGCGCGGCGCGTGCTGCTGATCGTGCAGCAGGGGCCCGGTCTCCCGCTCATCCACGAGGCAACCGCGATCGAGCAGCGGCTGCTTCTCGAGTCCGAGGTGCTGGTCGCGTACTGGGATCAACGCGGCACGGGGAGGTCGTGCGGGGCCGACGTGTCCACGATCGATCTCGCGCAGCTGGTGGCCGACGTGCGCGCCATGGTCGATGCGCTTTGCTTGCGGCTGGGGGTCGACCAGGTCGACATCCTCGGATTCTCGTTCGGCGCCACGCTCGCGACGTGGGCGGCGTCGCTCGATCCCGCACGCATCGGGCGCGTGGTGGCGGTGGGGATCGACGTCGATTTTGCCGAGAGCGAGCGGTACGCCTACGCCTTCGCGTGCACGGAGGCCATCCGGCGAGGGGACCGCCGCGCCCAGCGGCAGCTGAAGGCGATCGGCGCTCCGCCGCACGACACGTCGAAGCGCTTCATGACGCGGGTGCGATGGGTCACGGCGTACGGGGGGATCGATCGGGGTCGCGGGTTCGTCGGGTTGCTCTGGGCCAACGTGCGGATGCTACTGACGTCGCCGCATTACTCGGTCGTGCAGGCGGCGCAGGCGCTGCGTGCGATCGAGAAGACGCAGGAGCGGATGCTCCCGCACCTGCAGCACTTCGATCTGCGGGCGGTCGCGACGCATGTCGAGGTGCCCATCGTGTTTTTCCAGGGTCGGCACGACGTGGCGACGCCGCCCGAGCTGGTGGCAAGCTATGTCGCCGCGCTCGACGCTCCCCGCGGCAAGTCGCTCGTGTGGTTCGAATCGAGCGCCCACATGCCTCACTACGAGGAGCCCGGGCACTTTCGCGAGGCGCTTCTGCGCGCGGACTTGCTGCCGACCAATCGACCTCCGAGCCGCGAGGCGCGATCCAAAGCCACCACCATCGAGGCTCCCCCATGACATCCGCGATCGCGACTTACCAGGCCGTGATGTTGACCGGCAAAGGCGGCCCGAGGGCGCTCGACGTTCTGGAGGTCGTGGACCTGCCGGTCCGCGAGCCCGGCCTCGGCGAGCTTCGCGTGCGCATCCGCGCGGCTGGCGTCGGCGCGACGGACTTCAGCGTCATCGGCGGCTCTTACCTCTTTGCTCCCAAGATTCCCTTCGTCCCCGGCTACGAGATCGCGGGGGTGGTCGATGCGCTGGGGCCGGGCGTGGAGGGCTTCCACGTCGGGCAGCGTGTGGCGTCGCTGACGGTGCACGGGGGCTTCGGCGAGATGCTCGTCCGGGACGCCGCGCACTTCATGCCGATCCCCGACGACGTTTCCGACCGCGACGCGGCGGCCGTGATCTTGAACTACGTGACGGCCTACCAGGCGATCCACCGCGTCGGTAAGGCGAAGGCCGGTCAGACGGCGCTCGTCACCGGCGCCGCCGGCGGCGTCGGCACGGCGGCTTTGCAGCTGCTTCGGCTCGCGGGGGTGAAGACGTACGGCGCCGCCTCTCCGGGCAAGCACGGCACCCTGCGCGCGCTCGGCGCCATCCCCATCGACTACCGCACCGGTCCGCTCGACGAGCTTGTCCGCGAGCTCGAGCCAGCCGGCGTGGATCTTGTCCTTGACGGGATCGGCGGCCCCGCGATCGGGCCTTGCATCGGTGCGCTGCGCCGGGGTGGTCGCCTTGTCGCCTACGGGTTCATGGCCGCCCACGGAGCGCTGGGCACCGCGGCGATGTTCGCCAACATCTTCCTTGGTTCGCGCATGCGCGGTCGGCGCGGGAGCTTTTACGGCATCACCGCGAGATACACGAGAGACCCGGCCGCGTTTCGAGAGGATCTTCCCAAGATCTTCGCGCTGCTGGCCGAGGGGAAGATCAAGCCGATGGTGGCCATGACGTTCCCGCTCCTCGAGGCCCGCAGGGCGCTGGCGCGTCTCGCCGGGGGGCAGGTCGAGGGCAAGATCGTGCTCGAAGCGCCCGCGGTCTGACCCGGCCGCCCGCTACCCGATCAGCACCTTCAACATCCGGTCGATCGTTTTCCCGTACGGCGGCGCGAGCAGCCCTGCCGCGTTCCACCGGGCCTGATAGAGCACGCTCTTCTTGTGGCTGAAGGTGTCGAAGCCTTCGCGCCCATGGTAAGCGCCCATTCCGCTCGCGCCCACGCCCCCGAAGGGCATGTCGTCGATGCCAAAGTGGAGCAGCGTTTCGTTCACGGCGGCGCCGCCGGATACGGTGCGCTGAAGGACGTCCTCGGCCCGGCGCGCGTCGGAGTCGAAGTAGTAAAGGGCGAGGGGGCGCTCGTGGTCGTTGACGTACGCGATCGCGGCGTCGAGGCTCTTGTAGGGGACAATGGGGAGCACGGGGCCGAAGATCTCCTCTTGCATGACCGACATGCCGTCGTGCACGCCCGTGAGGAGCGTGGGCACGAACTTGCGGTCTTCGCTGCGCAGCGTCTCGTGCGCCGGGTTGATCTCGATCCTGCGGGCCCCCTTGACGACGGCGTCGTCGACCAGGCCGGAGAGTCGCTTGAAGTGTCGGTCGTTGATGATGCAGGTGTAGTCGGGGTTGTCTTTGAGCGTCGGGTACGAGCGCGCCGAGACGGCGACCAGCTCGCTGACGAAGTGCTCGACCTTCTCTTCGGGCACGAGCAGGTAGTCGGGGGCGATGCAGGTCTGGCCCCCGTTGCACCATTTGCCCCAGGCGATGCGGGCGGCGGCCTTCTCGACGGGGTAGTCGTCGTGGACGATCGCTGGGGACTTGCCGCCGAGCTCGAGCGTCACGGGCACGAGGTTCTCGGTGGCCGCGCGCATGACGAGGCGCCCCACGTGCGTGGAGCCCGTGTACACGAGGTGGTCGAAGGGCAGGCGTGAGAAGGCCTCGCCCACCTCCGGGCCCCCGGGGATGACGGCGACGACGGTCTCGTCGAAGACGTCGGCGCAGAGACGCTTGAGGAGCGCCGACGAAGCCGGCGTGTACTCCGAGGGCTTGATGAGCACGCGGTTGCCGGCCGCGAGCGCGGCCGCGGCGGGCGCCAGCGCCAGCTGGAAGGGGTAGTTCCAGGGTGAGATGACGCCGACGAGGCCGCAGGGCTGAGAGTGCACTTTCGCGCAGGCAGGCTGGTACGTCATCGACACGTGGCGGCGCTCGGGGCGCATCCACGACCGGAGGTGCTTGCGGATGTATTTGATGCCGTCGAGGAGCATCAGCACCTCGGCGATCTTGGTCTCGCGGATCGAGCGGTTGCCGTAGTCGGCGTTCACCGCCCTGGTGATCTCGTCCTGGCCCTGCTTGAGCCTCGCGGCCAGGCGTCCGAGCCGATCCATCCGTTCGTCGTAGGTGGGGACGGGCGACGCGCGGTACGCCGCCTTCATCCGCTCGAATGGCCCGTGAACGCCGACCCAGTGAGGAGCCGAGACGTCCGATCGCGCAGCCGAAGAAACGTATCCGATGGCCTGTGTCATAGGTGCACCCTCGCTCGCGCCCGCGCCCACGCGTACGGCGCTTCCGCACGCTAGGCCATCTCCCGGCGGCGGACCACGGTCAGCCCCGGGGTGCGACGCGCTTGGTACGGGGCTCTATCCGGCCGCCCGCGCGCTACACTGGAGCCGTGATGCCGGTATCGACGGACGCGGTGGTCGAGGCGGATGTGCTGGGCGCGAACGCGACGTTCTACCGGGCGTTCACGCGCGGCGACTACGCCGCCATGAGCGAGCTCTGGGCGGAGCGCGCGCCGGTGACGTGCTTTCATCCCGGAGGGCAGGCGCTCGTCGGGCGTTCGGCGGTGCTCGATACCTGGAAAGTAATCCTCGGCGGGCCCACCAGCTTCGAGCTGCGCTGCGATCGGGCGGTGGTGCGTATCCTCGGCGATGCGGCCATCGTCACTTGCTACGAGGGGAGCGACAACGAGCCGGCGCACCTTGCGGCGACGAACGTGTTCGCCCTCGAGGACGGCCGCTGGCGGATGGTTCACCATCACGCGGGCCCGCTCTCCAAGCCGTTGCCCCGGCCGTCGCGTTCGCTGAACTGATCGGGCCCCGCATCGGGTAATCTCGGAAGAGCGTCCTTCATCCCAATGCCCACGCCTTCACGAGCGCCGCAACGCACGCATCGGCCACCCTCGTCGCCGCCTCTCCGGCGACGAAAGGTTCACCCCCCGCCCTCGACGCGCGTCCCCTCGAAGCGCATCGAGGCCACCTTCGGCTTCATCGATCTTGCGGGG
>Ga0302325_10001884_pt1 | contig 52461 bp, 39 predicted proteins | sample Palsa_T0_2_FD_201948 | JGI IMG/M metagenome (GOLD analysis project Ga0302325, IMG submission 201948) | Peat permafrost microbial communities from Stordalen Mire near Abisko, Sweden - Palsa_T0_2 | ecosystem: Environmental > Terrestrial > Soil > Palsa > Peat permafrost | place: Sweden: Abisko...
GTGCGCATTCTGCCGCCCAATCGCGTGCGCATTCAGGGCAAGCTCGTCGGGCTTTTTCGCCGATATTGATCATCCCGCTAATCAATCGTCCGCCTGCAAATCTTCAGGCTTCGGAGTCGCATCGCGGCACCGTATGCTCGGCTGCCGGGCGCGCTTCACTGTCAGAATTTGCTCCGCTAGCTGCGCGGCTCGGCCGCGGCGCCCAGGGCCGATCGAAATTTTCCGGCCGTGCCGCATCGATGACAAAACCATCGCCGCCATCGCGGCGGAGCAAGAGTGCGCCGCGCGTTCGCCACAGCTCACGGCCGACGACAAGAGCGTTGCAGTCCGGCGGTGCCGCGCGCGTGGTCACGACAACGATAGCGGCGCGGCGGCAATCTTCCTCAAGCGCCTCGGGCGCGAGCGCATAGGACACCAAACGCCCGTCGGGAAGCTTGCCGATGCAGCCTGCCGGATCGCAAGCAATCCCCTCCCCTAGTCCGCGATCGGTCACGTCGCGACCGTCGGCGTCAGCGGCGAGCCATTCGCGCATGGCGAAGGGGTCGCTCGCGGTGCGATGGAAGGAGAGTTTGCCGTTCGTGCCGCGCACCGCAAAAGTGCGTCCGTCCGCGGCAACTACGATGTCAGGCAACGGCGCACGCAACGCCAATCCGATCGACAGTGCGACGAAGAACAGCCCGCTCAGGCGCAATGGTGTCTTTAACAAACAGATCAGAAGCAAGCCCGCGGTCGCCAGAAGAAGCGGTCCCGTGCCGAAAGAGGCGACGCGGCCAAATGCACCCGGCAGGCTCGAGACCCAAAGCGCGACCAGGTCCATCCATTGGATGCCGTAGCCCATCTGTCGCCAGAACACGCCGTCGAATCCGAAGGGAATGGTGACGACGCCGAGTATGCCCATCGGCATCACCCAGCCGGAAACGATCGGCATGGCGAGCAGATTAGCGAGCACCCCGTAGGGCGCCACGCGGTGGAAATGGAATGCTGCATAGGGCGTGGTGGCGAGGCCCGCGAGCAGCGAGGCGACGACGAGACTTAGCATCTCGCGCACGCCCCACAGCGCGGCGCGCGCGCCGAGTGAGGTGTCGGCGCCGGCGCGCGCCCACGGAATGCCGCGTTCATAGCCCGCGATCAGGGCCAGCGTTGCCGCAAACGACATCTGGAAGCTCGGGTGCACCACGGCTTCCGGCGCAAACAGCAACACCACCAGCGCGGCAATGGTGACGGTTCGGAGCGTCAGGATCGGACGATCGAGCAGCACGCCAATGAGCACGATTGCGATCATGATGTACGAGCGCTGGGTCGCGACCTCGGCGCCCGACAGAACCAGATAAAATGTCGTCACCAGGAGGGCGGCGAACGCAGACCATTTTTTGATCGGCGCGCGCTCGCTCAGGCCCGGGATCAGCGCCAATAGCGCACGGAAAATGAAGAACACCACGCCCGCGACCACGGCCATGTGATAGCCGGAGATGGAAAGCACGTGGCCGATGCCGGACACAAACATCGAGTCGTAAAGATGCTCCGAGATGGCGTCGCGCTTGCCGGTGATCAGCGCCGACGCAATCGAGCCGACATCGCCGGAAAGCACCGAGCGAATCCGGAAGTCGATGGCGTCGCGCAATCCTTGAATGTAGGCGTTGGCGCGCAGCCGCCATCCCGCCTCGACCGGCGGCGCAACGATCTTGATCGCGCCGTGAACGAAACCGGAGGCGCCGAGACGCTGGAAATAAAGGTCCCGGGCGAAATCGTAGCTGCCGGGGCGGAGCGGTTGTAGCGGCGGATTGAGCTGCGCCTTCACCTCGACAAAAGCGCCGGCCGGTGGCGTCTTCCCACGGCGCACCGAAAGCCGCACGCGCTGCGGCGTCTCGACGATGCGATTGCCGGCGATGCGGTCGACGCGCACCACGAACCGGTCGGTCTTTTGGCTCTCCTCGCGTAACTCGACAAAGCCCGCGAGCGATACGCCATACGCCGGATAACGCAGAACCGGATGTGCGATCAGGGCGGTCTTAAGTGTCGCGACGGCGAAGCCGGCAGTGAGTGCGAGAAAACCGAGCGCCAACACGAAACCGACGGGGCGCCGCCGCAACAGGATCGCCGACGCTATGCCGATCGCCGCAAGCCCCGACGCCGCCCAAACAGCGGGCTCATGTTCGGCGGTGAAATAAAGAACGATGCCGGCGCCGAAGGAGACGGCGAACCACGGCAACAGCCGGCCCGCAGCCACTTCCTGTGCCGCCCATTCGCGCAATCGCGCCGGAAAGGCAAACTCGACACCGGGCGACACTGCGCCAAAGGCGCGGCGCGCGCGTTCAACGGGCCAGGTTCGGACGCCTGCCCGCGCGCGGCTTTGCCCGCTTGCCTCGTTCGCCACTGCGCGCCTCCCCGTCCCTGAGCGCGCCGCATGCCGCCTTTAAGCTAGCGGGGCGCGGGCGTTCTGGAAAGGAGCGGGGTTGGAACGAGCGTAGGCGAGAGCGCGGCCTCTTTGGCGTCCTCGAGCCGCACCGAGACACTGTCGACAGCCCCGGACGCATCAATCACGGTTACGCGCGCAAATCCCGGGCCTTGCGGTTGGAAGAAAAGATTTTGCCGCGCCGGCGCGAGTGCCGGATTGCCATTCACGAGGATGGTGAGCGGCAGCGTCCCGCCGGTCAATTTGAGCGGCACCGGCGCCGGGCCCGCATTCCCCCCGGCGAGCTCGATGCGAGCGCCGTCGGGCGGAAAAAGGATGTGCAAGCCCGCGCCGCTTTCGCCGAGGTGACCGGACGCCGCGAAACGTTTCAGCGGCGGCGGCAGCTTCGCACTCGTCGTCATCAAAATACCGGTGGGCGGCCGCGGCAACGCGGTTGGCGGGGCCGCAGGGCGCGCGAATGCATCAAATAGAATCGGCGCAGCGGCGTTGCGGCCGATCAGTCCCGGTACCGGCGCTCCGTCGGGCCTGCCCACCCATATGCCGATGGTATGGCTGCCGTCGAAGCCGATCGACCAGGCGTCACGGTACCCATAACTGGTGCCGGTCTTGAACGCGATCCGCCCAGGCGCGCCGTTGTCGGGAGGCGGGGTGCCGATAAGGATATTCGCCACGTACCAAGCGGCCACAGGCTCCATCAGCCGGCGCTCTTCGCCGGCGCTTGGCGAGGGCCCGGCAAACACGCGCTCCGTGATCGGCAGGGCGGCGCCGAGACGCGCAATGCCCGAATAGAGCATCACAAGATCCGAAAGCGTAATTCCCGCGCCGCCGAGACCGATCGCCAGCCCCGGCGTTTCGCCTTCGGGCAAAATCAACGCGGCGCCGGCATTGGCAAGACGCGCCGTCAAACGGCTCGCGCCAACACGATCGAGCACCGCCAATGCCGGGAGATTGAGCGAGAGTTGCAGCGCCGTACGCACCGTCACGGTGCCGCGAAAAGTAAAGTCGAAATTTTGCGGCGCGTAGGCGCCGTAACGTGTCGGCCGGTCGTCGATCAAAGTCTCGGGATGAATGAATCCATCTTCAAAGCCAAGGCCATAGATGAACGGTTTGAGCGTCGAGCCGGGCGACCGGAGCGTGCGCGTGAGATCGACTTGTCCGGCGCGGCGGGTGTCGAAATAGTAAGGCGCGCCGACGCGCGCCACGACCGCACCGTCCTTGTTGTCGATCACAAGCATGGCGAGCGAAACGTCGGGGCCGAGCGCGAGTGCCAGTCCCCGCGCCCGCTCGCGTGCAAGTTCTTCCAGGCTTCGTTGCAGATCGGCATCTATGGTAAGCCGTACCTCACCATCCTGCCCGCTTTCAGCAATGGCCCGGTCGGCAGCGTGAGGCGCCAGCATCGGCATCGGCCGGCGGCCCGACGGCACAGCTTCGGCTTTGGCCGCCAAGATTTCGTCAGCCGGCGCGTGCGAGAGCGCCGCGAAGCGCTCGAGCACGCGGTCTCTCGCGGCGCGCGCCGCCGCCGCCGAGCGGTCAGGCCTTCGCGCTTCCGGCGATTGCGGCAACGCCACCAGCAGTGCCGCTTCGCCAAGCGTCAGCCGCCGCGGCTCTTTGCCGAAATAGGCAAGCGACCCAGCCCGGATCCCCTCGATATTGCCGCCATAGGGCGCGAGTTCGAGATAAAGCGAAACGATCTGATCCTTTGTGAGCCTCCGCTCAATTTCAACGGCCCGCACGATCTGATGAAGTTTCGCGGCCAAGGTGCGGCCATTGCGCGGTTCGAGAAGCCGCGCCACCTGCATGGTCAGCGTCGAACCGCCGGAGCGAATATGTCCGCTGCCAACGAGCTGGAAGGCGGCGCGGGCGAGCGCCAACGCGTCGACGCCGTGATGCTGGCGAAACCGCCCGTCCTCATAGGCGAACAGCAGCTCAAAAAAACGCGGATCGACATCGGCGATACGCGCCGGCAGCCGCCAGCGGCCGTCGTTTGTCGTATAAGCACGCAACAGCCGGCCGTTGCGATCGGCCACCCGCGGCGAAAATTTTAAATCCTTGCCGTCGGGCGCCGGACCGAGCGAAACAATCCACCAAGCGCCCGCGCAAACAATCGCCAAACAAAGGCTCGCGCCGACCAAAATCGTCAGCGGCCAATGGCGCCGACGACTCTGCCTGTTCCCTCCCCCCTTGTGGGGGAGCGTTGGGGAGAGGGGTCGAGGTATCTCTTGCGAGGAGGAAAGCTCAATCCCCCTCCCGGCGCCTTCGGCGCCGACCTCCCTCTCAAATGGGGAGGTGAAATTTCCCCAGCGGCGATTCATTTCGCCGCCGTGACTTCCGTATTTTCCGTCGCGGTGCGGCCGAAGCGATCGGGACGGTACATGTCCTCGACGCTTGCTTGCGGGCGGACGTATTTCCCGGGTGCCACCGCGCGCACGACATAGGCGACGGTGAAGACCGGCGCGTCGTCCTTTTTGCGATCGAAGGCAGCGGTAAAGCGGTCGTCGCGGAATTCGGCATTGGCGGGCGCGACCGCGTCCGTGAACCACGACAGCGTGCCGGTATCGCCGGACGAGACGAGGTGCGGATTGTCGATCTCAAAACCCGCGGGCAAATAATCGGCGACGATGACGCGGCCGAATTGCGGCTGGCCTTCCGTCACCTTCAAGACGACAACGAGACGCGTGTTCTGCTTTACCTTTTTCGCATCGGCCGGATCGCCGTCGAGCGTGTAGGTTTGGCGCTCGATCTTGAAGCCTTTTTCCGCGGCCGGCTCCGGCGTCAGCGGCGCGCCGGTGACGGTGACCACGGCCCTGACATCGTCTTCGCCGTTGTTGCTTACGCGGAGCGGCTCCTTCAAATCGGCCGCGGCGACGGTGCGATAGAGCGGCCGTTGCACGGACGCGCCACCGACATCGAGCGATATTTTTCCCGCGTCCTTCGCCATGGCGCTTGCCGCCAGCAAGAGCCAAGCGTCTTCCTGCGTCGAGGTGGGATGCAGATCCGCCCGCAACGATTCAACCCGCTGCACCGCCGCCTGAACCATGGAATGAGGGGCGCCACTCTCGCTCGCGAGCGCCACCAATGCCGCGGCGTCGCGCAGCGCCGAACCGTAATCCTCGCGGCCGATGGGATCGGCCTGCACCGGCGGTGAAATTGCGGTCAGCGCCGCGTTGTAGACCCGCTCGGCGCGGGTGCGATCGCCGACCATGGCGAGTGCGGCGGCGATCTGCGCTTTGGCAATCGGCGTGGCCAGCGCGTCGAGCTTGGCATCGGCGATGTAGCGGAGGTCGCCAACCGGCGCGAGGCCGTTGCGCGCCAGCACATAGAGCGCATAGGCAAGATCGAAGCCGCCATTCTTTCCCGGATCGGTCGTATTGGCCGCCGCGTTACGCAGCCGGTTGAGAGCGAGTTTGAAGGCAGCATCGGGCACCGCGATCTTGCGTTCGCGCGCGCGCGTCAAAAAGTCGGTCACATAAGAGTCGAGCCAAATATCCTCGCCACCGACGCTCCATAAGCCGAAGGAGCCATTGCTGTCCTGCCGCGCCAGCAGACCCTCGACCGCCTCGCGAAGCCGCTGATCGGTCGTCGGGTCGAGCACGACATGCGCGTCCTCGGCGAGATCGCTCATGTAGAGAAGCGGCAATGCGCGGCTCGTGATCTGTTCCGAGCAGCGGTACGGGTAGCGCTCGAGCGCGGCCAAGAGCGCCGCCGCATCAAGCGCGGTCGACGCGCCGACCGACAGCGAAACCGCGCCGGTGCCGGGCACAAGATCGGCGAACAGGTCGCTGGATAATGTGATACTTCCACCCTTGGCGATGGAGCGCACGGTGCGCCGTGCCAAAATCTGCGCCGGCTGGCGCACGGTAAGGGTGTAACTTCGGTCCACCGCAAAGCCCGTCGGTCCGTTGACGCTGACATGGATTTCACCGCTGCCGGCGGCGTCAGCCGCGAGCGGCACGGTGACCGCGCCGCGTTGCTTGGTGCGCAACGTCAGCTTCTGGGTTGCGGTCGCCGAGAGCGCCCCCGCGCCGCTCACTTCGACGGCGTAATCGCCCGCTTGGCCCTCGACATTGTCGAGGTCGAGATGAAGGCTCGAGTGATCGCCGGGCAAGAGGAAGCGCGGTAGCGTTGCCGAAAGGACGACGGGGTCGCGCACCACGACATCGGCTGTAGCGTGGCCGACTTTGTCTTTGCTCCACGCCACCGCCATGACGCGAACGGTGCCTTCAAAATCGGGGATATCGAAAACGACTTCCGCGTTGCCGTCGGCGCCGACTGTCACCAGTCCGGAATAGAAAGCCACAGGCGGTCCGGCCGGCGGACTTCCCTGCAGCTGCGCGCCTTGATCGCCGCCGGAGCGGATCAGACCTCGGGCGCCTTGCATGCCGTCGATCAGTTGGCCGTAAAGGTCGCGGATTTCGGCGGAAAGCGCCCGCTGCCCGAGGTAATAATCTTCCGGCGACGGCGGCTTGTAGTTGGTCAGATTGAGAATGCCGACATCGACGGCGGCGACGACAACGCGCGCCTCCTCGCCGGAGGCGAGACCGGAAATCTTCACCGGCACGTGCAGGGCGGAGTCCGGGCGAAGAAGCGCCGGCGGCTTCAAGTCAACGGTCAACGTCTTCGCCGCCCGGCCAATGGCGAACCATTGCACGCCGATGGCGCGGCCAGGTATGCGTGCTGCCGGCGCATCGAGCGGCCGGCGCAAGGTCGCGACGATATAGGCGCCGGCGCCCCAATCCGGCCCCACGGTCAACTTCACCTGCGCCTGCCCGGCTTGTACGTCGGTCGACTGGTTGGCCAGGAGACGATCGCCGACGACGTCGACCGCGAGACGGCCGGCGCTACGCGCCGTCACTGCAATGGTCATGACGTCGCCGGGCTGGTACTCGGGCTTGTCGAGAGCGAGTTCGAGCATGTCAGGCGTGTCGGCGCTGGCGTCGACATAGAAGCCGGCATCGAAAGTCACCGAGGTTACCGGACCGTTGGGATCGCCGGTCGAAACTTCGAGCCGGTAACGGCCGAAATTGACCGGCGCCGAGATCCGTGCCGGCTTGTCGGGCGTCGTATCCACGCTGCCGTCGGCGACGCGCTTGGTGATCTTGACCGGCTCATAGTGCCAGTTGCCGTCGCGCTTATAGAATTGATAGTGCGTATCGATACGCAACAATTCAAACCGCAAACCGCGCTGCGCCACCACGGCGCCGCTGGGTGCGACTGCGACGACATCGAAGGCGGCGTTGCCGCCGTCGGCAAGCGAGCGGCCGGAGAACAGCGGTTTCACCCCGATCATGTTGGCGGACGGCGTCACCGGCAGCGTGATGCTGTGCTCGACGGCGCGGCCGCCCGGTTCAGCCATACGCACAGTAACCTGCGCTTCCAGCGGATGCGTGCTCGACGGCATTTTTTCGAGATTGACGGGGAAACTTGCTTTGCCCTGTGCATCGGTCGCCGGCAGGTCTGCGAGCGGTTGCTGCACGGGTTGGAGCTGCTCGTCGGCCAGGCCGAACTGGTAACCGGCAAAGCCGCTCCGCTCTTTCACCGCCGCGATGGTGACGTCGCCTTCCAGGTCAAGCTCGGCGGCGGGGGCGCCGTAGAGGAAGCGTCCCGACACCTCGGCTTTGGCGGGGCTTTGCGGCGAGATATGTCCGGCGGCCGAGGTCAAGTCGAACTCGATCCGGTCCGGGACATAATCTTCGACCAGGAAACTCGTTTCGCCGATCGCCGGACGCTTGGGATCGGTAAAGGCATGCGCATGCCACGTCCCGGTTGCCGCCGAGCCGGGCAGCGTCAGCGTAAGGCCGTGACCGCCCAGGCCTTGGTCGGCGATCAAAGCGCGGCGGAATTCGACGCCGTCGGGCCGTTCAATAACAACGGTCAGCGGCACACCAATTGCCGCATTTGTCTGCGGATCGCGAAGTAGCGCGGTCAGATGCACCGTCTCGCCGGAGCGATAGACGCCGCGCTCGGCGTAGATGAAGGCATCGAGCCCGCTCGCCGCGGGACGGCCGCCGACGCCGCGGTCGGTGAGGTCGAAGGCCGGGGCCTTGAAGCTGAGGAAGGCGTAATCGCCTTTGAGGTCGCTCGCCGTCACCACGGCGGGTGCGGCCGCGCCCTCGCCGCTCGCCAACGGCGCCTCAAATTGCACATGCCCGGCCGCGTCGGTGCGGCGTGTCGCCAAAACTTCGTTGCCGCGCGAAACAAGCCGCACCTCAATGCCGGTCTTGCCTTGGGCGCTGGCGAGCGAGTTGACGAAGACGTGGATGCCGTCATTGCCGGAGAACGCGGTTAACCCAAGATCGGAGACGATGAACCACTGGGTGGCAAGCGAGTCGAAGTTGTTGTCGAGGTTCTTGGTTTCCTGCGGCTGCGCCACCATCACGTAGACGCCGGGCGTAACGTCGCCGATCGCCTGGTCGACCGGAAAAGCGGTGGTCACGTCGGCATTCAGCGGTGACGCCTCGACCGCAAGCTCGCCCTTCCACACCGCGATTCCGCGCGAGCCGCGCAGCTGGTCGACCTCGTAGCGGCTCAGGCTTCGTTGAAAATCGCCGCGGCCGGTGTCGTCGCTGCCGACGGTGTCGGCGAGGTTGCGGTCGCCGATGCGGAAGATTTCGACCGCGATGGCGCGCGTGTTGGTGGAGATGACCGGAATGCCGCGCTGGCCGGTTCGCGGCAGAACGTAAGCCGTGCTGGAAAAATGCGCCGCCGGCTTGCGGTCGCGCACATAGATGGAGAAATCCGCCGATTTCGACAACGTTTCGTGCACTGTCGAGGGCAAGCCGGCACGGAGCGTGACGCTATAGCTCTCGCCGTGTTGCAATCCCTCGACGCAAAGCTGTTTTTCGGCGGCAGACAGCGCCGGCTTGTCGGTGCCGGCGAGCACAACGAACGGCGAGAAGTCGGTCCGACGGGGCAGATCTTCGGAGAACTGGAAACAGGCGCGGGGCGAAGCGGTATCGGAGTCGACGCTGTAGTCGAGAACGCGGAAGCCGTGCTCGTCGCGCATTTTCTCATAGCGGCCGCGCACATCGGCGACTTCGTGCATTTCGAGCGATAGCCGAAGTGCATCGAGCGCCGCCCGCCACTGTTCGCGTTGGCCCATCACATTACCAAGCAAGGCCAAGCTGTCGGCTTCCTCGCTGCGGTTTGTGGTGCGCTGATAGGCGATGTAAGCCGCGGTCGATGCGCGTTCGAGCAGAAGGTTCTTCTCGTTATCGTCGGCCGGGCGGATTTGCATGACCGTCCGCGCCAAGCGGAGCCAGGTGGCGCCGTCGCTCGGTGCAGAAGCGACGATTTGGCCAAGCAGCGCCATGCCGCCGCGGAAATCGTTTTTCGTAAACGCCGCATCGGCGTCGCGGCGGATTTGGGCGAGCGGCTTGGCCGGCGTGCCGGCGTCCTGCTTGATCTGCGCCTCCAGCGTGACCGCGCTGTCGGCAAGCCTCTGGTCTTGGAAGGGCTTTTCGGCGGCGCCTGCGGCAAGCGGCGCAAAAGCCAAAAGCGCCACCGCAAAGCCGCCGCGAATGAACGATAGCATCGTTGATCTCCTCCCGAGGGTGCGCAATTTCACCCATAGTGCGGCGGATTTTAAGTTCCTAAAAGGTAGCGGCATGCTTGCGTAGGAAGTTCAAATCTTAAAGCCGCACTAGCTTTATATCTTACTCGTGTCCCTTATGATTCCGAAGTTCGCACGATAGCGAGCCGCGACCCCTTGCGAACTTCGGAATTGGGACACGAGTCCGATTTGGCGCAATGATCGTGTCGAGGTCGTGACCGATCCCTTGGCCCCACCGGACAGTGGCCATTCTTTATTGGTTTTATTCTATTATAAGCGCTACGTGGCCCCGTAGCTCAGGGGATAGAGCAACAGCCTTCTAAGCTGAAGGTCGGAGGTTCGAATCCTCCCGGGGTCGCCAATAAATATAGCAAGTATTTGCGGGAGGTTGAGCGACATCGGCAGAAGGATATTCGGCAACGGCAGGTGCGACCGTTCGGGCCGTGAATGACTTTTCGGTTCGGTCTGGGTCGTGCCGGTACGAAGGTTTAGCACGCCCCACGATCCGTCGGCCTGCTCACCCTGTTCGGCGATTATTGCATCCACGAAGTGCGCGAGGGCGAGAAATCCTGCGCTAAAGCGCCGTAGACATTCAGCGTGCACAGTCCGCGCAACACGGGTGTCGCCTCGATCATAGGCTCGAGCGGCCTTGCGACTCGATAAATCCGCGGCGGGGTAAAATTGGGAAAGATATTGAAGCGGCGATGAATGCGGACAACGTATCCCGCTTCGGCAAACATCTGCTTTAGCGTCCCGTGGGTAAAGCTATCTTCGCCGGCGGCGATATAAGCCGGAGTAAGCTCCAGCAGCTTGCGAATAAGGTGCGCACCATTCGGCTCAAGCACCACTATTCGCGGTGCGACGCGGCGAAGCTGCTTCAACAAATCCGCCGTCCGCGCCTTCACGTGATGCAAGATGCCAACCAAAAACGCACCGTCGAATTGGCCGAGATCTGGTAGCCCGTCGCACGCGAGATCGGCTACATGAAACGAAACACTCGCCGATTTCGTCCTAGCTACGGCACGGCTGATCGCCGTACGTGAAAAGTCGGTAAAGTCGGTGCCGACGACTTCGCGATAGTACTCGGCAAGAAAATCGTTGCTGAACTCTCCATCGCCGCACCCCAAATCCAAGACACGGCCGTCACGCGGGATGCCGGCCTGGTTGGCTAGCTGAAGCGTCACATCGAATAATCGCGTGCGAATGGCCGCGCCGGCCAGGTTTTCCGCGTGATAGGCGGTTCGTTCCTTGGCTTCCGGCCTGTTCCCAAAAGGAACGCTGCTCGGCCATGAGTTAAAGCTTTCGCGCGGCGGGTCGTGGCGTGATGGTGACGTTCGCCGCGACGAGAAATTGCTTAACGCGTGATTCGCTTCAAGAAAGAAGTTGGACAGTGGCAACGGCCACCCGTCAGCGATCCGAGTCGTCCTCGCCATCTTTTGCCGGCTTTTCGGGTGTTTCCTTCTTGGCGCCGCGGGCATGGACCAATGTCGCCCTCGATTTGCCCCGTAGACAGCTGGTATTTGTTTTATCTGAAACGATTACTCGGTCTTTCCGAGATATTGGCAAGCACGCTCGTCGAATCTCAGTAAACTTGGTGCGCCGAGAAGCGCATGGCGTTCGTCAATTACGCGCTGACGGACGGGACGCGGTCGGTTATGTTCGCTCCCCGTGAGACGCGAAGCAGATGTCCTCCTCGCCGATCAGCCGAACGCCTTTGATGAAGCTTTCGGCGCACGGTTGCGCGATCTTTTACGATGGCGGCGCGATGTGCGGCGTTTCCGCCGGGAACGGTTACCGGCCGGTACGCTCGAAAACCTCATTGAGCTTGCGTGCCTCGCTCCGTCGGTTGGGCTGAGCCAGCCTTGGCGGTTTGTCATTGTCGACGACCAAACGGTTCGCGCCGAGGTCCGGCAGGTGTTTGCAAGCTGCAATGCCGAGGCATTGGCGACCCAATCGCCGTCGCGATCGGCCCTTTACGCGCAGCTTAAACTCGCCGGACTCGAGGAAGCTCCATCGCACCTCGCGGTGTTTGCCGATCGCACAGGTGAGCAAGGCCATGGATTGGGGTCGCGCACCATGCCGGAAATGATCGAGTATTCCGTGGTTACAGCGGTGCATACGATGTGGCTCGCTGCACGGGCACAAGGCATCGGAATGGGCTGGATTTCCATCCTCAATCCGCAAAAAGTCGCTGCGCTGCTCAATGTTCCTTCCGACTGGAAGTTCATCGGCTACTTCTGTCTCGGATATCCGGAAAATGAAGGCGCCGTTCCCGAGCTTGAGCAGCTCGGATGGGAAGAGCGGCGACCGCCCGCAACGTTCGTTATCCGGCGTTGATCCGTTTGGTAAACGAGCGTGAGGCTCCTACCCCGCTCGAACGTTCGCGCCGCGTCGTAACCTTAATCTTCAACCGCGATAGATGGCTTCCCCCGCCCGTGCTTTTTTACGGCCGGAGGGATAGCACCGGTAAAGCGTACATGCTGTCTCCTCTGCGGCCCCCAAGCGCGCTCGCCAGCCCTGGTGTTGCGCTTGGGGCGCCGCTTCGATGCGCCATCATGGCGCATCTTTGCGCGACCGCGCTACCGCGAAAACCAGATTTTCACAGAAGTCATCGCTGCGATTTGCCGGAGACGGCGAGCGCCCGCTGGCGGGTTGCGATCCTGCCTTGACGCCGGTCGGGCAACGGTTCGATTTGACAGTTCGGCGAGGGCGCGGGATTGCTTGCTACCGGGCCGTCAGCGGGATGCCGCCGGACGCAGGGGTGAGAAAATGACCGTTATCGCCTGGATTGCCGGCTTCGGTTTGGCCGCTGTTGTCGTTTTCGCCGGGGCCCTCGCCATTTTCGCGGCTTGGACCGCGCGGCGGGTCGAGAAGGCGTTGCCGCCCCGCGGCCATTTCATCGAAGTTGACGGCGCCCGCATCCATTATCTCGATGAAGGTTCGGGTCCGCCGCTCGTGCTCATCCACGGGCTCGGCGGCCAAATGCACAACTTCACCCATTCGCTGCTTGATCGGCTCAAACACAATCACCGGGTCGTCATTCTGGATCGGCCCGGCTGCGGCTATTCCACCCGACCCCGCAACGGGTCGGCCGCGCTTGGCGCGCAGGCCAAGATCATCGCCGGGCTGATCGACAAGCTTGGCCTCGACCGTCCCTTGATCGTCGGCCACTCCTTGGGCGGAGCGATCGCGCTTCTGCTGGCGCTGGAGCACCCAGAAAAGATCGGCGGTTTGGCGCTGCTGGCGCCAGCCACACACGCAGGCAAGGTCGTACCACCTTTGTTCCGCGGTATTTATGTTCGTTCAAGTTTCAGGCGCCGGCTGATGGCCTGGACGCTCGCCATTCCGATGTCGATCACGAACCGCGAGCTTGTGCTTGGCACGGTGTTTGGGCCGGGCGCGGTGCCCGCCGATTATGCGATCAAGGGCGGCGGCCTCTTGACCTTGCGGCCGCGCAGCTACATTGGCGCCTCGACCGATTTGATCGCGGCGATTGAAGATCTCCGGCACATGCCGGCGCGGTACGGCGGCCTGGCCGTTCCGGTCGGCATCCTGTTCGGGACCAACGATCTGCTCCTTGATCACGAGGTGCACGGCGGCGGATTGGTCGAAAAATACCCCGGCGCACATATCGAACTCGTCGAAGACGGCGGCCACATGATCATCATCACTGCGGCCGACCATTGCGCCGATTTCATCACGCGCATGGCGCGACGTTCAATTGCACAGCCCGCTGAGCCGGAATTGGTCGCTTAAAATCTTCCGCATGGCCGAGCCTCGGATCCCGCATTTCGACGTCATCATTGTCGGCGGTGGATTGTCGGGCGTCGATGCGGCCTACCACGTGCAGACCTATTGTTCGGGCAAATCGTACGTCATTCTGGAAGCGCGCGAGACCATCGGCGGCACCTGGGATTTGTTTCGCTATCCCGGCATCCGTTCCGATTCCGATATGTATACGTTCGGCTATTCCTTCTGCCCCTGGCACGCCAACGCCGCGATCGCCGACGGTACCTCCATCCGCGACTACATTCGCGATACCGCGCGAACATTCGGGATTGATCGCAAGGTTTACTTCGGTCACCGCGTCAAACGAGCGATTTGGTCCTCTACCGAAGCATTATGGAGCATCGAGGCCGAGCGCGGCGGCGAAGGCGAGCCGGTTGCTTTTACCTGCAACTTTTTCCTCGGTTGCACCGGCTATTACGATTACGCGGAAGGCTATACGCCCGTCTTCGCCAGCGCCGAGGCGTACCGAGGAAAGTTCATCCATCCGCAGCACTGGCCCGAAAACCTCGATTACAGCGGAAAGCGCGTGGTGGTGATCGGCAGCGGCGCGACCGCGGTGACAATTGTTCCGGCGATCGCCGAGAGCGCCGCACACGTCGTCATGCTGCAGCGTTCGCCCACTTACGTCATTTCGCGTCCGTCGCAGGATGCGTTGGCGAAATGGCTGCGGCGTTACCTCCCGATCCGCGCAGCTTATGGGCTCGCGCGCTGGTACAACGTCCTGTTCGGGCTCTATTTCTATAATCTTTCCCGGCGCAAGCCGCTGGCCGTCAAAAACTGGATCGTCACGCAGGCGCAGGCGCAGCTCGGCGCGGATTACGACGTGAAAACTCACTTCACGCCGCGCTACAACCCGTGGGACCAGCGTCTATGTTTGGCGCCGGACGCCGATTTCTTTCGCGCCATCAAATCCGGCCGGGCCGAGATCGTCACCGACGAGATCGATGCCTTTACCGAGAGCGGGATTCGCTTGCGGTCGGGCCGCAAAATAGCCGCCGACATTGTCGTTACGGCGACCGGGCTGAAGCTAAAACTGCTCGGCGGAATAAGCGTGGCGGTCGACGGCAAGCCGGTTGATTTCGCGCAAACCATGAACTTCAAAGGTGTCATGTTCAGCGATGTCCCGAACCTCGCCGCCGTGATCGGATACACCAACGCGTCCTGGACGCTGAAATGCGATTTGACCTGCGCCTATGTCGCCAGGCTGATCAAATATATGGACCGGCACGGTTACGTCGCCTGCACGCCGCGTCTGCACGACCCTTCCGTCATACCGGAACCGCTGATCGACTTCTCGTCCGGCTATATCCAGCGCGCGATCGATCTGTTTCCGCGCCAGGGATCCAAAAGGCCGTGGCGGCTCTATCAGAACTACGTCCGCGATCTCTTCAGCTTGCGCTTCGGCGCGGTCGGCGACAAGGCGCTCGAATTCACCCGCCGGGCTGACGTAAAAGCCGCCGCGTGATTTCTTCGTCGCGATCAATCACCCTCCTGACTGCAGCGCTCGATTGAGCCGGCTTTGGTCGAGCGCACCCTCCCATTTGGCAATGACGAGGGTCGCCACCCCATTGCCGATCAAATTGGTCGGGGTCAGTGCCTGTGACATAAGCCGGTGTATGCCGAGGATGAGCGCGACACTCTCAACCGGAATTGTTCCGGTCGTGGCCAAGGTCGCCGCAAGGACAACAAAAGCCGCGCCGGCCACTCCCGCGGCGCCTTTTGATGCCAACAGCAGCACCCCGAGAAGTCCGAGCTGCTGGCCAAGGCCAAGCGGCGTATTGGTTGCCTGGGCGAGAAATACCGCCGCGGTTGCAAGATAGAGGCAGGTGCCATCGAGGTTGAACGAATAGCCGGTCGGAATGACAAGCCCGACCACGCTTTCCTCCGCGCCCAAGTCCTCAAGCTTGGCGATCATGCGCGGCAGCACCGTTTCCGACGATGTAGTCGCGATCACAATCAGCAGCTCTTCGCGGATATAGCGGATGAATCGGAAAAGGCTCACGCCGCACCAATGCGAAATCGGCCAGAGCACCAAAAGAATGAACACGAGGCAGGTGATGTAGAAACTGACCAGGAGCTTTCCGAGTGAGAGCAGTGAACCGGTGCCAAATTTGCCGACGGTAAAGGCGATGGCGCCGAACGCGCCAATCGGTGCCGCCCACATCACGATGGCGACGATGCGAAAAAACATCTGCGCCGCCAGCTCGATCAGATTGTTCAGCGGCTTGCCCGCCTTCCCCATCCAGCTCAGCGCAAATCCGCACAGCACCGAAACGTAAAGAACTTGCAGGACGTTGCCTTCGCTGAACGCGCCGATGAAGGTGTTGGGGATGATGTTCAGCAGGAACTGGGTTGCGCTCTGGCGCTGGGTCGGTTGCAAATACGGTGCGGCGACCGAGGTATCGACATGCGAAAGATCGACGTGCATGCCGGTGCCGGGTTGGAACAGATTGACCGCGACAAGCCCGATGACCAGCGCGACGGTCGTTAGCACCTCGAAATAGATCAGCGCCTTAAGCGCCACGCGGCCGACTTTGGCCATGTTGGCCATGCCCGAGATGCCGTGCACGACGGTACAGAAAATGATCGGCGCAATCAGGACGCGGATCGCTTTGATGAAAGCGTTACCGAGCGGCTCCATGCGTGCGCCGACATCGGGATAAAAATACCCGAGCGCGACGCCGCACCCCATGGCGGCGAGCACCAGGAACCAAAGCTGCAGATAGAACGGCCGCGCCGGAGAGCTGACGCCGTGCGTATGTCGTATCGTCATTGCGACCGCAGCGAAGCAATCCAATCGCGATAATACTTCAGTGCTGGATCACTTCGTCGCTTAGCTCCTCGCAACGACCGACAGGTCAGGCGTCGTACTCGGTCGAAATGTCCTTCCCGGTGTAATCGGGCATGAAGGATGCCGCCACCAGACTGATGACCGCGCAACCGGCGATGAAAATCGCGATCGCGTAGCCGGTATGGTAAGTGGCCAACAGCCAGGTGGCGATCAGCGGCGACGGGCCGCCGGCGATGATCGAAGCGAGCTGATAGCCGAGCGACGAACCGCTGTAACGCAGCCGCGGGGTAAAAGACTCGGCGATAAGGGCCGCCTCCGGACCGTATTGCATCCCGTGCGGAATAAGCGACAGCACGATGGCGATGAACACGGCCGACGGAATGGCCGTATCGATCATGCCGAAGTACAAAAAGCCGAACAAGCCGATCACGGCCGCGCCGATGAGAAACATCTTTCGGCGGCCGATGCGGTCGGAAATGTGCCCGGCGAGCGGGATAGTGACGAATTCCACGCAAGCCGCGACCATGACCGCGATCAGGATGAAATTGCGGTCCATCTTGAGCGTGCCGACCGTGTAAGCGAAGACGAACGCCGTGAAAATGTAGAACGGCGCTTGCTCCGACATGCGCAGCAAGGCCGAAAGGATGATTTGTTTCGGCTGCTTCCTGATGACCTCGACAATAGGCGCCTTCTCGACTTTGTCCTCGTCGAGGAGCTTTTGGAACACCGGCGTCTCGAGAATGCCGAGCCGGATCCACAGACCGACGCCGACCAGAACGATGGAAAGCGCGAACGGCAGGCGCCAGCCCCAGATGACGAACTGATCTCCGGAAATGGCGCTGAAAATCGCGACCGCGAGCGTCGACAACAACAAGCCGCAAGGGACGCCGAATTGCGGCCATGAGGCGACAAGGCCGCGTTGACCCTTGGTTCGCGACCATTCCATCGCCAACAGCACCGAGCCGCCCCACTCGCCACCGACGCCGATGCCTTGCAGGGCGCGCAGCACGGTCAGGATCACCGCACCCCAGATGCCGATGGAGGAATAGGTCGGCACGAAAGCGACAAAGAAAGTCGCGAGTCCCATGAACAGGAGCGTCGCGATCAAAGTTGCCTTGCGGCCGATGCGGTCGCCGTAATGACCAAAAATCGCGGCGCCAACCGGCCGCGCGATAAAGCCGACGAAATACGTGCCGAATGCCAGGAGCGTCGCCGACAGCGGGTCTTGATTGGGGAAAAACAGTTTACCGAACACCAGGCCGGCCGCGGTGCCGTACAAGAAGAAGTCATACCACTCGATGGCGGTACCGATGGTGGATGCGATGACTGCTTTGCGCAGCTGCGCGCTATGTTCGGTGTCCGTTAGCCCCGATGCCGTCGTTGCAATGGCCATGGCGTTGCTCCCCGTAAATTGCCCCTGGAGCGCATTTTTTCCCGGCCGCTCCTGATCGGATGATACTTCAGGCAGTGGGCAGGTGGCTATAGACGCGTAGCCGCGGCGGCCGTCAGCGGCAAGGATGCAGCGATCGACGCCGAAAATTATTCGCCCGGCTTGCTCGACGCGGCCATCACGGTGACCGGCATATCGCGATAGTCCGCCGCAAAAAGCCGCTTCAAGTTCTCCACCTTCGGAAGGTCGTTAAATGCGATGTAGGGATGGGAGGGGTGGAGGACCAAAAAATCCTGGTGATAGTCCTCAGCCGGGTAAAAGCCGGTGAGCGGCTCAAGCTTTGTCACGATTGGCCCCGGAAAAACATGGGCCTTATCGAGCTGGGCGATATACGCCTCGGCGACGCGCTTCTGGTCTCCGTCCGCATAGAAGATAGCCGAGCGATACGATGGTCCTTGATCGGGGCCTTGATAATTCAGTTCGGTCGGATTGTGCGCAACCGAGAAATAAATCTGCAAAATCTTGCCGTAGGAAATCTGCTTCGGATCGTAAGTGATCTGAACCGACTCGGCGTGACCGGTCCGTTCGGTGCCGACCATCTCGTAATGGGCGGTTTCCTTCTTGCCGCCGGAATACCCGGATACGGCGTGGATGACCCCCTTGGTATGCTCGAAAACACCCTGCACGCCCCAGAAGCAGCCACCCGCCAAAACCAAGCTTTGCGGACCAGCGGCGGCCGCTGCCGGCGAGTCGAGTGCGGGAGCCGGTATCACCACCGCAGGTTCGGCAGCCTTTGCCCCGCTCATCGCGAAGCCAACACACGATGCGGCGAGCAAAGCGCGCAGAAGTTTCATAACCGCCTCCGATTGTTTCGGCGACATCGCCGGCTCGTGGGCGTCATTTCTACGGCAGGGAGGGAAGCGTCCGCCAATCACAATTGCCGCGACGGCCAGGCATGCCCCGCTCACGACTTCGTGTGAGTTCCGGCTTTAGTGCGTCCAGGCCTCGCGGCGTGGATAAGCAAAGTTATCCGAATAGGATATGCGCGGCCGCGTCGGCGGCTTCGTCTCGAACACCTGGTAGGGGATGCCATGGCGCTCGCAATAGGCGACGGCTTCATCCTTGGTGTCGAACTGCAGGTGAACCTGCTGCTTCATATCGCCTGAACTCGTCCAACCCATGAGCGGCTCAACCGTCCGTGGCTGCTCAGGCTCGTAATCGAGCATCCATTCCTTGGTCTTGGCTTGGCCCGATTGCATGGCCGTCCGGGCTGGCCTGTAAATTCTTGCAGTCATGGCGAAAGCCGCTCGATTAAAATAAGTTCAGCCCGAAATGCCGCCCAAGTAGAGCGAAGGAGCGGGTGGTCGGGGCAGCAGGATTCGAACCTGCGACCTGCAGTACCCAAAACTGCCGCGCTACCAGGCTGCGCTATACCCCGCCCGGTTGGCGGCTGGATACATGTTTCACCCGTTTCCGGCAAGATCGGCCGCGGCGGCGCGTCCCAAGGGCCGAATGCCCGCGAGGCAGCGCGCGGTCGGGTGTTCCGGCTCCATGCCGTCAGTGATGGCCGCCGAAAATCGAGCTTTCGACGCGATCTCCGGGCGCAATGCCGAATTTGCGCGCGGTGCCGGAGATCACTTCGAGCACCGCGCGGATAGGAGCGCCGGAGGGAATGAGCCGATCGGAGAGCGGTTCGGTATTTTCCGCAATCCGCACAACGCGGCCGTCACCGGCAATGAAGATCATGTCGAGAGAAATGTAGGTGTTGTGCATCCAGAAGGAGACCGGTTGATCCTGCTGGAAGTCGAACAGCATGCCGTGACCCTCGGGCAGCTCCTTGCGGAACATCAAACCGCGGGACCGCTCCGCTTCGGTGGCCGCAAGCTCGACGCTGAATGCGTGCACGCCGCTCTTGCTGACGATATCGAGTGTCGAGTCGCCCGCGGCGTGCAGCGGCGCACCGGCGAACAAGACCAGGCACGCGGCCATGAACAGATCGGTAGCGTAACGGCGAGCCGCGCGAATTGACCCGGCCAGGCGGAGCCGACGCCTGGCTAATGAGGCGCTGGCGAGTGAGAGGCTAACTAGTGCGACGAGGGGCCCAGTGGTCCGGCCTCTGGGCGGACTTCGGCGGCCATCAAGCCCTTGGGGCCAGGGCCGAAGCGCACCAAGACGAACTGGCCCGGCCGCAATTCGGCAATGCCGAAGCGGCGCAGCGTCTCCATGTGCACGAAGATGTCCGCCGTCCCCTCCCCCCGCGTGAGGAAGCCGAACCCGCGAAGCCGATTGAACCATTTCACCTGTGCTCGTTCGAGGCCGCTGGTGGGGGTCACCGTAACATGGGTTCGCGGCGGCGGCATCTGCGCCGGATGGATCGCGGTCGACTCGTCCATCGAAATTATGCGGAAGGCTTGCAAGCCCTTTGAGCGAGGAAGAACCTCGCAGACGATGCGCGCGCCTTCGTAAGCCGTCTGATAGCCGTCACGGCGCAGGCACGTCACATGCAGCAGCACGTCGGCCATGCCGTTGTCGGGAACCAAGAAGCCATAGCCCTTTGCGACATCAAACCATTTGATGACGCCGGACACTTCGATGACTTGAGCCGCCGCGTCGTCGTGAAGTTCGACGTCCGGCCCGAGCCCAGTCGTGGTGGATTTTGTTTCGATTCCGTCCGACGACATGACGCCGTCACCGCCGCCGCTGTGTGCTCACGCCCCGCGCGGGCGCTTCACGAATCAATCAAGTGCTTCGAACATAACACCGGCCATCCGGCGGAAAAGGACAAAAATGCAACACTGAGCCAAAAGCGTCACAACCTGTGAACATCGGTGGATGACGCGCACTCGGCGAATTGCTCGAGCACGGCGCCGATGTCGTGGCGCACCACAAGATCGGCAATATCGTCGAAGTCGGTCGGATCGCGATTAATGATGATCAGGCGCGCGCCGTTACGTTTCGCCATCAAAGGGAAACCCGCCGCAGGCCAGACCACCAGCGAGGAGCCGATCGCCAGAAACAGGTCACACGACAAAGTCAGGTCTTCGGCGCGCTGCATCGGCAAGCTCGGCATGGCCTGCCCGAAAGAAATGGTGGCGGTCTTGATGTAGCCGCCGCAAGCGGGGCAATCGGGCGCGCAGCCGTTGCCGCTCTCCATGCACGCGCGCACCCACGAGACCTCGTAGCGCTGTTCACAATCAAGGCACAACGCATACGTCGTGTTGCCGTGCAGTTCGACGACATGTTCGGATGCGATGCCAGAGGCTTGATGCAGGTTGTCGATGTTCTGTGTCACCACGGCGGGCACTTTTCCCATCCGATAGAGGCTCGCCAGCGCCCGATGCCCCCGCCCCGGCTGCGCCAGCCCGAACTCGTCTTGCATCGCGAAGCGCCGCCGCCAGGATTCGTTCCGCGCCTCTTGGCTGGCCAGAAACTCGTCGAACGGAATTGGCCGATTCTTCGTCCAGATGCCTCCCGGCGAGCGGAAATCGGGAATGCCGCATTCGGTGGAAATGCCGGCCCCCGTGAATGGCAGGACGACGGAAGCCTCCGCGATTGCATCCGCGAGGCTTTCGGCCGCGACGCCCAAACCAGAAACGTCCATCTCTTTCGACCCGCTCTTTCGACCCGTTTGGCTTCGGCTTACATAAGCCGGGCCGGAATGGCCAAGACGCAATATAAGTTCAACATCAGCGAAGGTGCTATTATGCGCTATCTGCATACAATGCTGCGCGTGCGAAATCTGGACGCGGCTCTCGACTTTTACTGCAACAAGCTCGGGCTCACGGAAGTCCGGCGCCACGTCGACGAAAAAAACAAATACACGCTCGCGTTTTTGGCCGCGCCGTCCGACGGCGAGCTGATCGCCAAGGGCCCGCAAAACCGCCAGGCGCCGCTCGTCGAGCTGACATATAACTGGGACGGCGGCGAGGATTACGGCGAGGCGCGCTATTTCGGCCACCTCGCCTACGAAGTCGACGACATTTACGCGACTTGCGAGCGGCTGATGAAAGCGGGCGTCACCATTAACCGGCCGCCGCGCGACGGGATGATGGCCTTCGTGCGCTCGCCGGATAAGCAATCCATCGAATTATTGCAAAAGGGAGCGGCGCTGCCGGCAAAGGACCCCTGGAAGTCCATGCCTAACACCGGTCAGTGGTAATGCGCCATTTCTTGCCGCGCGCGGCAAAGCTCTTTATATCTCCGCGCCTTGCGGCGCGCCTCGTGCGCGCGTCGCGTTGCGCCCTTCGTCTAGCGGTCCAGGACGCCGCCCTTTCACGGCGGAAACACGGGTTCGATTCCCGTAGGGCGCGCCAGGGATTTCCATTGTTGACCTGCCGACGTGGGTTTGACTGCCGTCAAGGCCGTCACGTCCCTTTAGTCAAATGTCCGTAGCGGATCCCCAATAAGGCCGTCCGCGCTGGCACGGCGCTGCAGATGCTTTAGAGTGGCGGTGGCCCCTTGGTTTGGGCGGGAGAGGGCGTGACATGAAAGCGTTGCCGATTATCGCGGCTTTGACTGCCGCCGGCCTGACCTCGGCTTCCGCAGAGGAAGTTCTCCTTCTCGCTGGCCAGTATCAATGCGTGCAAAATTGCCGAGGTACGGGATGGGCGTACATCGCGCAGAGTGCGCGGGAGCTCCGTCTCGTCGATGAGGCCGGCCAGCCGTCGCGGGGCTGGATCGATGAGCCGGGGCACCTTTGGGCCAAGGTTTGGAACAAGGGCGCCGTCTATTCGCCGGATGGATTCATCATTTTTGACGACGGTACCGCCTGGCAGCGGATGGTACCGGAGCCGCCACCGCCACTCCCTCCTGCCCCCCTTCCCTACGTCCGCGGCCGCGGCTGACCGGGCGCAGCGCTTCGCCGAAACGTGCGAAGGCGCAGGCTTCGGCACGTCGGTTGCCAAGAGCCGCTACCTTGCGCTTCAATAGCCTCTCTCGCGATATGCAATGGAGGCGGTAATGTTGCACAGGCGTGAAGTGATACTCAGTCTCGCCGGCCTGGCGCTGGCGCAAGCGACGTTCGGAAGGCTCGGCGCAGCGCTCGCCGCCGATCAAATCAAACCGGGACCGTCGAGCGCATTGATCGTGGTCGACGTGCAGAATTGCTTCTTGCCCGGCGGCAGCCTCGCCGTCAAAGACGGCGACCAGGTCATTCCGGTCATCAACCGCATTGCCAAAGACTTCGAGAATGTGGTGCTGACCCAGGATTGGCACACTGCGCACCACGTTTCGTTCGCCTCGAGCCATGACGGCAAGAAGCCGTTCGAGGTGATCAAGCTCGCATACGGCAACCAAGTGCTGTGGCCGGACCACTGCGTGCAGGGTACCGACGGCGCGCAGATTGCCAAGGGCATCGACATTCCGCACGCCGAGCTGGTCATCCGCAAAGGTTTCCATAACGACGTCGACAGCTACTCGGCGTTTCTCGAGGCCGACAAGGAAACCAAGACCGGGTTGGCGAGCTATCTGAAAGAGCGCCGGATCGACACGATCTTTGTAACCGGGCTGGCGACGGATTTCTGCGTGGCCTGGACGGCGATCGACGGTCGTCACGCGGGACTCAACGTCTATGTGGTCGACGACGCTTGCCGCGGCATTAACATCAACGGCTCGGTGGCCGCCGCGTGGAAGGACATGACCGACGCCGGCGTCAAGAAGATCGAGTCAAGCGACATCGTCTGACTCGAGACCGTCATCGCGAGGAGCGCGACGAAGCAATCCAGATTATTTGGCGTCACTCCTGGATTGCTTCGCTGCCGCTCGCAATGACGCGATGCTGCGTTACCGGTTTTTATCGCGGAAGCGGTCCATCAACGGCTTGTCCTGGCCGCCGTCGATCTCGATCATTGTGCCGTTGACCATTTGCATCAGCGGCGAAGCGAGCATCACCACCAGATTGGCCACCTCGTCGACTTCGGCAATGCGGCCGAGCGGGATCGAGGCCGGCGCAAGCCTGTCGGCCTCCTCGTACGAAATTTTCATATCGCGCGACATCGCTTTCACCAATCCCGCCCAGCGCTCGGTGCGAACCGGGCCTGGATTGACGGCGACAAAGCTGATGCCGCTCTTGCCGTATTGGCCGGCAAGCGAAACCGTCAGGTTCTGCCCGGCAGCATTGGCCGCGCCCGGACATATTTCCCAATAGGACGGTTTGACGCCGTCATTGCCGATCAGATTGACCACGCGTCCGCCGCCTTGTTTGACCATGATCGGCAGCACGTAGCGCAGGCAGCGCACATAACCCATGAACTTGAGCTGCAATCCCTTTTCCCAATCGTCCTCGGTCAAATGCTCGATCACACCGCCGGCCGCCGAGCCCGCGTTGTTGACCAGGATATCCACCCGTCCGAGTTCGGCGTGCGCTTTCTCGACGAAAGCTTTGGCGTCGGCATCCTTGCGAAGGTCGGCGGCGATGGGCACGATTTTGCGGTTGGTCGCCCGGGCGACGTCCTTTGCCGCGGCTTCAAGCACATCCTTGCGCCGCGCGCAGATGGCGACATCGACGCCTTCCTTGGCCAGCGCGATCGCAATGCCTTTGCCGATACCCTCGCTGCCGCCGGTGACCAGCGCGGTCTTGCCATGAAGCATCAGGTCCATGCTTTAACTCTCCCTGTTCGTCCCTCTTAAGGTGGATTGCCCGATCATGCGCTTGAGCCGCTGCGGCGTGATTGGAAGCTCGGTTACTGCATTCGGCAAGCCCAAGGCGTCATCAATCGCCGCTGCCAGCGCCGCGCCTACCGCGTTCGCGCCGCCCTCGCCTGCGCCTTTCAAACCCAGCGGATTGAGTGGACTTGGCGCATCTTCGCATATGAGGACGTCGATTTGCGGTATTTCGCGCGCCGTCGGCATCAGATAGTCGGCGAGCGTCACCGACAGCGGCTCGCCGCGCTCATCGTACAAAAACTCTTCGAGCAGCGTGCCGCCAATGCCTTGCGCGCAGCCGCCGGCGATTTGTCCTTCGATCAGCATCGGATTGACCGCCTTGCCGACATCGTAGGCGACGAGGTAGCGCTCGATGGCGACGGCGCCGGTCGCGCGATCGATCCGGGTCACCGCGATATGGACGCCGTAAGGATAATTCATGTGGCTGCTTTCAAAACAGCCTTCGGCCTTGAGCCCGCCCTCCTCCGGTGAGCGCCCATTTGCCGTCGGCCTGAGCGTCTGCGCCAGAGTGCCGAGGCTGACACAAGGACCCGAAGCGGCGTCGGTGCGCACGACCTCGCCATCCACGACGTCGAGCGTGCCAACTGGCGCTTGCAGGAGCTCAGCCGCGGCCGCCAGCGCTTTTGCGCGCACGGCGGAAGCCGCCAATCGCGTCGCCTCTCCGGTCATCACCGTTACGCGTGACGCGAATGCGCCCATGCCGCGTTCGATCCGGTCGGTTTGGCCGTGGACGACATGCACGTTGCGATAATCCACGCCGAGCGTGTCGGCGCAGATTTGTGCCAGCGCCGTTTCCATGCCCTGCCCGACCGAAGCGGCGCCACTGACCAGTTCTACCGCGCCATCGTCGCCGACTTCGATTTTGACCTCGTCAAATGGGCCCAGCCCACTTTTTTCGACGAACAATGCGACGCCGGCGCCGACGAGTTCGCCGTTGGCGCGGCGGTTCTCGATATTGCGGCGCAGCTTAGGCCATTCGACGGCGGCCAGCGCCTTACCGAGCAGACCGGCATAATCGCCGGAATCGAGGATGATTTCCGTCCCCAGCGTGTCGAGCGCCCGCGCAAAAGGCATCTGCTCTTTGCTGATCAAATTGCGCCGCCGCACCTCAATCCGATCCAGATCAAGCTTTTCCGCAACAGCGTCCATCAGCCGCTCGCGCACAAAGGTGCTTTCGAAACGGCCGGGCGCGCGGTAGGTCCCGCAGGGCGTCTTGTTGGTCAACCTGATATGCGCCGAGGCGCGATAGGCCGGAATGCGATATGGCCCCGGCAGCATCGCGGCGGCGAGATCGGGCACGGTCGCCGCGTGCGTGCGTACATAGCCGCCTTGATCGTAGAAAATTTCGTCTTCGAGGCCGAGGATGACGCCCTCGCGATCGACCGCCGCGCGCACGCGATGCTGCTGCTGGCGTGAGTGATTGGCGGCAATAAGGTGCTCGCGGCGATCTTCGATCCATTTAACCGGGCGCTTAAAGCGCAAGGCCGCCGCGCACACCAATATGTCTTCCGGATAGAGTTCCCCGCGGATGCCAAAGCCGCCGCCGACATGACCCTCGTAAAGCTGCACGGACGCGGGTTTGCGTCCGAGCATGCGGGCGATCTGGTCCCTGTTCCAATGCGGCACCTTGGCGGCGCCATGCAGTTCGAGCACGTCGCGCGTCGCGTCATAGCGGGCAATCGCGCCACGCGTCTCCAGCGGCACGCCGGAATGCCGCCCGATTGAAAGCGTGGCGGCAACAATCGTGTGTGCGGTCGCGAACGCAGCATCGACGTCGCCGTAGCCTTTGCGCAGGATCGCCGGCTCGGTGGAAAGGCCGGGCTCGAACTCTCCGGGATCGTCGCACGCCCCAAGAATTGTCGGCAGTTCGTCGATCTCGACCGCCACAAGCTCGGCGGCGTCCTCGGCCAAATAAGGGTCTTCGGCAAATACTGCCGCCACGGGTTCGCCGACGTAACGCACCTGACCGGTGGAAAAGAGCCGTTGCCGATAGGGCTCGAGGCCGGCGACGCGGCTCAAGCGAAAATCAATGGGAGGAATTTCGGCGACGTCCGCCGCCGTCCACACCGCGTGGACACCGCTTTTCGCGAGCGCGGCACGGGCATCGATCGACTGCAACTTGCCGTGCGCGAAGTTCGAGCGAACGACGCGCATATGTAGTTGCCCAGGAAACGATATGTCGGCGGCAAATCGGCCGCGCCCGGTCAACAGTGTGCGGTCCTCAAGGCGCGGCAGCGAACGGCCGATGTGTTGCGTTTTGGTTTGTGGCCGAGCCATCGGTTCAGCGCCGCCGCAATTCGGCGGCGGCCGCGCGAACGGCTTTCACGATATTCTGGTAGCCGGTGCAGCGGCACAAGTTGGACGAAAGCACATCGACGAGTTCTTCGTCGCCGATTTCCGGATCGCGCTCCAGCACTCCCGTCACCAGCATCAAAAAGCCCGGCGTACAAAAGCCGCATTGCAGCCCGTGATGCTCCATGAAAGCGCGCTGCAGCGGATTTAGTTCGTCACCGTCAGCCAGGCTTTCGACAGTGCGGATGGTTTTGCCCTGCGCCTGCACCGCGAACATCAGACAGGAGCGGACCGGCGCGCCGTCAACGAGCACCGTGCAAGCGCCGCAGACGCCGTGTTCGCATCCGATATGGGTGCCGGTCTGGCCGCAATCCTCGCGAATCGCGTCAACCAGTGTGCGCCGCGGCTCAACGCTGATGGCGTGGGCGCGCCCGTTGACAGTGAGCGTGATGCTGGTCCGCTCGCTCATTGCCGGCATTCCCCAGCGTGGCGAAGCGCCGCGCGGATACGTTGCGGCGTTGCCGGAATTTCGTTGAGCGCAACGCCGAACGGTGCCAGCGCATCGTTGACGCCATTGAGAATAGCGGCCGGGGCTCCGATGGAGCCGCCTTCGCCGAGGCCTTTCGATCCGGTAACCGTTTCCGGGCTTAACGTCTCAAGATGCAGAATTTCGATTGGCGGTATCTCGCGGCTGGTCGGCGTCAGAAAATCGGCGAGCGTAGCGGTGAGGATGTTGCCGGTCTCGTCGTAAACGATTTCCTCGAGCAGCGCATTGCCGATGCCCTGGGCGACGCCGCCGGTGATCTGACCGTCGACAATCATCGGATTGACGAGCCGGCCGGCGTCTTCGGCGACAATGAATCGCTCGATGCGGACGCGACCGGTTTCCGGATCGACTTCGACAATCGCGCAGTGACAGGCATTCGAGAAAGTCCCGGCGGGGTCGTAGGTGGCCGTTTCGGAAATGCCCGGGTCGATATCGCCCTTGAAGAGGTGAGCCTGGTGGTAGGCGGCGCGGGCCAGACTTTCGATGGCAAGCGCGCGGTCGGTTCCGGCAATGCGGGCGACGCCGTCCTCAATCACAATGTCTTCGGTGGCAGCTTCAAGGAGTCTGCCGGCAATACGCAGCAGTTTCGCGCGCACCTTGCGGGCCGCAAGAAGGCTTGCGCCGCCAGCGATGACCAGCGAGCGGCTGGCGAACGTCCCCCAGCCATAGGGAGTGCGGTCGGTATCGCCGTGAATCACTTTGATTCGTTCCGGTGTGACGCCGATCTCGTCGGCGACAATCTGGGCAAGCGTGGTGCGCAATCCTTGACCGTGCGGACTGGCGCCGATCCGAAGTTCGACGAAACCGGAAGGATCCATCGACAACTCGACGGTTTCCCAACCGGGCGTCACGCCCATACCGCGCGCCGCAAAGGCCGGCGTGCCGTAGCCGGTCCGTTCGGAGAAGGTCGCAAGGCCCAATCCCAGGTAACGGCCCTGCTTTCGCGCATCCTGCTGGCGGCGGCGGAACGCCGGCAGATCGATCGCGGCGACCGCCATGTCCAGCGTCTGCCGGTAGGTTCCCTCGTCGAATTTCAGGCCGGCCGCCGAAGTGTAAGGAAATTTCTCGATCAAGTTGCGGCGGCGAATTTCGGCGGGTTCAATGGCAAATTGCGCCGCCGCCGCATCCATCAACCGCTCCAGCGCCAAGGTGATGGCAGGCCGCGACACGCCGCGATACGGCGCCATCGGGCAGGTGTTGGTGAGCACGCCGCGCGCAAGGCAGGAATAGGCGCGCACATCGTAAGGCCCGGGTAATTCCGCCATCGCCATCAGCGGCTCGACTGCGCAGGTGGTCGGATAGCACGAATAGGCGCCGACATTGGCGGTCACCTCGGCAGAAAGCGCGACCAGTTTTGCCTGCCTGTCAAAACTGCCTTGCAGGCGCAGGGACTGATCGCGACCGTGAAACGCGGCGATTAGATTCTCCCGGCGATCCTCCGTCCAGGCGACCGAGCTTTGTAGCTTTCGCGCGAGCCACACCAAAACGACATATTCGGCCACGAGCGACATTTTCTGCCCGAATCCGCCGCCGACGTCCGGCGCAATGACGCGCAAATCGCTTTCCGCCATTCCGAGCAGGTCGGAAATGGCAGTCCGCATCAGATGCGGCATTTGCGTCGCGCAGGTCAGCGTGATGCGGCCCGAAACAGCGTCGTAGGCCGCGAGTCCGGCACGGCCTTCGAGCGGGCTTGCATTCTGGCGCCGCGAACGGATTTCAACGGCGACCTGCCGGTCGGCAGCTTCTTGCACGGCGGCGAAACCCGGCGTCTCGAATTTTGCCTCAACGGCGATGTTGCGCGGCGCCATCTCGTGGATCGGGCGTGCATCGGGCGCCAGCGCCGCGCGCGCATCGGCAACCACGGTGGTTTCGGCGAGGTCTACAGAGACGAGGTCGACAATATCCTCGGCTTCCGCTTCGCTCGCGGCAACGACCGCGGCGATCGGTTCGCCGACGAAGCGCACCACGTCTTTCGCCAAAATGGGCTGTTCGATCTGCACGTATCCGAATTTGTGCAAGGCGGGCGCGATCGGTCTCACGCCGTTCAGGTCGGACGCGGTAATGACGGTCGCGCCATCCGGAACGGTGATCTTCCCAATGCGTCCCGCGGCTACCGCGCTGCGAACGAAACGCACGCGATGCGCCGCTTTGAAATCGGCGGTGAAGCGGCCACGGCCGCGGAGGAGCGCGGGATCTTCCAGGCGCCGGATCGAACGGCCTACCCACGCCAATCCCGAACCTTTGGTCGGCGCGCTCAAGGGAGCGTCCGATCAAGCGCGCGCTGCGTGACCGCGCGCACCAGATCCAGCCGAAACGCCGCATCGGCGTGCGCGTCTTCCATCGGCTCGATAGCTTCCGCGGCAGCCTCGGCGGCAGCGCGGAAGACTTCATCGCCGGGCTTCTTGCCGGCAAGCACGGCTTCGGCTTGCGCAATCCGCCGCGGGTGTCCCTCGGCGCCGCCAATTCCGACACGAGGCTCAACAATCACTCCGCCGTCGAGCCGGTACACCGTCAGCGCCATCGCCAGCGCATAGTCGCCGGCGCGCCGGCTGAACTCATAAAAACCGAACCGCGCATCGGCCGCGAGCAAGGGAACGCGCACTTCGAGCAACAATTCGTCCTCGGCGAGCGTGGTTCCCATCACGCCGGTGAAGAACTCGGCCGCGGCGATCGTACGGCGGCCACGGTTACTCGCCGCAACGAGATCGGCGTTTAGCGTCACCGCGGTCAAACACCACTCCGACGCCGGATCGGCGTTGGCGAGACTGCCGCAGAAGGTGCCGCGAATTCGTATCGGGTAATGTGCGATGTTCGAAGCGACGGCTGAAAGCAACGCACCGGTCGGACCGGCCGCCACCGGACGATGAAACGCGGCGTGGCGCACACACGCGGAAATCCGCAGCGCGTCGCCGTCGGTCGCGAGCCGTTCGAGACCTTCGACTCCATTGATGTCGATCAGGTGCGCCGGGCGAGCCATGCGAAACGCCATCATCGGAACGAGACTCTGGCCGCCCGCAAGAATACGGCCGTCGAGCGGCGCGAACTCGGCGAGTTGATCCACGACCTCTTCGACGGTCCGCGGAGCGTGGTAAGCAAACGTCGCGGGCTTCACCGGACCATATGTCCTGTCAAGTTCGAGCGCATTTCCTCAGCATGCTTGGAACGACGATCCCCCGAAGTCAACGCGCCGCGCGGCCGCCAAGCAGACCCTTCAGATAGTGTCCGTTAACGTGCTGGAGCATGGCCAGTGGCGTCCGCCAGCACCGCAGCGGATCTATGCCCTCGTGCAGGAAGCAGATATTGCAAGACACGCAATTGACCGGGCCGCGACGGCCCTGGGCGATCTTGTTGACCAGGTCCGGCTCGCGGACGAACGGGCGCGCCAGCGCCAGAAAATCGGCATCGCTCGACGAAATGACCTCGTCCATGAGTGCCGTCGAACGGATGCCGCCCACCAGGATCACCGGAATGTCGACCGCAGCCTTCGCTGCCCGGGCAAACGGCCGGTAATAGGCTTCCGGTACCGGTCGTGAGAAACTGCGATGCAGCATGCCGTCGGCAATCGCCCGCAGGCGGGTCACGCCGGCATAGGGCCGGATGTTCTCGCGATAGGATGTCATCACGCCGTAGGTCACCTCGAGCGCGGCAAGACCCTCGGCGGCAAGTTGCCGCGCGATGGAAAGGCCGTCGCTTATCGCCAGGCCGTCCGCGACCGCGTCGGCAAGCCCGAGACGGGCGGTGACGGGAAAATCGACGCCGGTCGCGCGGCGCATGGCGCGATAGACTTCAAGAATGAAGCGGGCCCGCCGCTGCGGGTCGCCGCCCCAGTGATCGTCACGGCGATTGGCGAACGGCGAGTTGAATTGCGACAGAAGATAACCGTTGCCGGAATGAAGATGCACGCCGTCGAAGCCGGCGCGCTGCGCGCGTGCGGCGGCGTCGGCAAAACCTGCAATGACGTCGCCAATATCAGCCTTGGTCATTTCCACCGGTGGCCGCGCAAAGATGGCGTTCGGCACGATGGAAGGTGCGAGCGGCACGATTTCGGGAATGAGCGACTGACTGCCGGCGTGGCTTAATTCAGCAAAAATGCGGCCGCCGTGCCGATGCACGGCATCGGTCACGCGGGCGAGCGGTGCGACCCGCTCGTCGCGATCGAGACCGAGTTGCCGGGGTTCGTACTGCCCGCGAGGCTCCACGTAAATGTGTCCGGTTATAATGAGACCGGCACCGCCGCGCGCGAGATCGGAGTAGAGCCGCACGAGCTCGTCGGTCGCCTCGCCGCTCGCCGTCGCCATGGTTTCGGAGGTCGCGGCACGAATAAGGCGGTTCTTGACGACAAGCCCGCCGATGTTGCCGGGGCGCATGAATGCGTGCGGCTGCGGCGGCATTCCCGGTGTGTTACTCAGGTTCGCTCTTCCCTCACATAGGGTTGGCCCAACGCCGCCGGTTCGTCGGAGCCGATCCGCCCGCGCACTTCCTGCCAGACCATCACCGCCAGCGTCGCGAGATAGGGCGTCATCAACATGAAATATTGTGGCACGCGGATACCCGCCGCCGCCACTTGCGGAATAAGCGCTTCGATGCCGCCGAACAGGAGCGCGCCGAAAAGTGCGCGCCATGGATGCCAACGCGCAAAGATCACGAGAGCCACCGCAATCCAGCCTCGCCCGCTGGTCATCCCTGCGATCCAGATTTTTGCGCTGCCCACCGAAAGGTATCCGCCGGCCAAACCGACCAAAGCCGAACCGCCGATCACCGCGACAAAACGATAGAGATAGATGCTGAGACCGGCGGCGTCGGCGGCTTCCGGGTTCTCGCCGACGGCGCGCAAGCGCAGGCCCATATTTGTGCGGTTGAGAAAATAAGTCACGGCGATGAAAATCGGGATGGTCAAATAGACGATGACGTCTTGGGTGAATAACACCCGGCCTACCACCGGCAATTCAGACAGCGGATAGAGTGGTAAAACGTGCAAGCCCGATATGGTGCGATTGGACCAGTTGGCGACCGTGCCGATGAGATTGGTGAAACCCTGGCAAAAAAACACCAACGATAGGCCGGCGATCACCTGATTGACCCGCAACAGCACGACCAATACGGCAAAGAGAATTGAAACGAACGCGCCCGCGATCATCGCCGCGACGAGCGCAAGCAGCGGATACCCGCCGAACGACAGATAAGCGGCGACCCCGGTCAGCGCGCCAACCAGCATCAGCCCTTCGGCGCCCAGCGAAAGCACCCCCGAGCGCTCGCTGATAATCAGCCCGAGCGACGCCAGCGCGTATGGGACCGCGAGCGGCGGCAGATTGGCCAACCAGCTGACAACGATGTCCCGCACGGCCGAGCCCTCTCAGCGTTGCAAACGAATACGATGACGGATGAAGAATTCGGAAGCCGCCACGCACATGACGATGATCGCCTGGATCATTTGCACCATCGAAAACGGTATCTGATAAAAGATTTGAAAGCTCTGGCCGGTGACAAACAGCATGGCAATAAGGACCGCGACAATGGCGGCGGCCACCGCGTTGTTGCGGGCGAGGAAGGCGATCAGGACGCCGGAGAAGCCGTAGCCTTCAAAGAAGCCTTGGGTGAGCCGCCCGGCAATGCCTGAGGGAACGAGGAAACCGCCGAGCCCGGCGAGCGCGCCGGACATCAGCACCGCAGTCCAGACCACCGGGATTATCGGCACGCCGACGAGGCGTCCCATCGCCGGATTGGCATAGATGAACTTCAGATAAAATCCGAAGCGGCTGAATTCGGCGAACCAAAAGACCAACAATACCAGGACAAGCGCGAGCGGCAGCGCCGCGTTGACGCCGTGGCCGATATCCGGCAATCGCTCGGCGCTGGCATAAAGCGACGAGTGCGGAAAGGCGTCTTTCGGGTCTTTCCAAGGGCCGTAGAGAAGATCGTAGAGGCAATAGGTGGCGACGTAATTGAGAAGCAGCGTCGAAATGATTTCATTGACTGCAAACTTCATCCGCAGCAACGCGGGTATCGCGACCCAGGCCATGCCGGCCATCATGGCAAACAGCGCCATAAGCGGTAATCGTAACCCTTCCGGGCCGATGTGGTAGATCGTGACCGCGGTCGCCGCGATGCCGCCCCACACCATCTGGCCCTCGAGGCCAAGATTCCAAAATCGGGCGCGAAAGCCGATCGAGGCGGCGATGCCGACGAGGATGAGCGGCGCCGCCTGAACGAGCACCGCCTGGAAGCTTTGCCGGTCGAAGACGTTGCTGGCGAATTCGTTGACGAGCTCGCCGGGCGGCACGCCGGACGCGACCAGGATGACCGCGGAAATGAACATGCCGATCAGGATCGAGCAGGCAACCGCGACGACCTGCTTCCAGGCCGGCATATCAAGCCGCACTTCCAGAATCATGCGGCCGAACGGCCAGCGGCCGCTGCCGGGCCCGGCGATACGCGGAACCGCGAGCGGCGACAAGGCCGCATCCTGGTCAGACATGATCCACCATGGCGCGTCCAACAGCATTGCGATCGGCTGGAGCGTCGAATTCGGCGACGATACGGCCGCGCGTCATCACGCCGATGCGGTCGGCAATGCCGAGCACCTCGTCGAGATCCTCGCTGATCAGCACCACTGCCGCGCCGGCGTCGCGGGCCGCGACAAGCCGCGCGTGCACGGCGGCGCAGGCCCGCACGTCGAGCCCGCGGGTCGGGCTATGTGCGACAATGATCGAAGGCGCGCGGCTGAGTTCGCGCGCCAGAATAAGCTTCTGGGCGTTGCCGCCGGACAACGTTCCGGCTCGCTGCCACAAGCTGCGCACACCTTGCACCTCGAAGTCCTCGACCGCGGCTTGCGTCGCCCGCCGCATACTGGCGCGGTCGATGAGGGCCATCGATCCGAACCTTCCTTCGTGAACGAAGCCGATCGCGAAATTATCGACAATTGAAAGCCTGGTCGCGAGACCGAGCGCTTGGCGGTCGGCAGGCACTGAAGCAACACCGTGATCGCGGCGTTGCAGCGGCGTCGCCGCTGTTATGTCACTTGGCGTCGGCGAGCCCGGCGCTTTGATTGAAATGGCGCCGGCGCTTGGCTGCCGGCCGCCGACCAAAGCTTCCGCCAACTCGGTCTGTCCATTACCGCCGACGCCGGCAATGCCGTAAATCTCGCCCGAGCGGACCGAAAAAGTCGCGTCGATCAGCGGCGTGTGGCCTTCGACCGTAGCGCTTGCCAGCCCAGTCACGTTGAGGCTGACTTCGCCGGCCGATTTGGCAGATCGGCTGGGCGTTACGACGTGGGAGCCGACCATCAGCGTGGTGAGCTCCTCGGCCGTTGTTTGCCGCGGATCGACCGTCGCAAGCGTCTTGCCGCCGCGCATGATGGTCACGCGGTGGGCGAACGTCTTCACATCGCGGAGCTTGTGTGTCACCAGAATAACGGCCGCGCCGCCTTCGGCGATGTCGCGCACCATGGCAAGCAGGCGTTGCGCCTCGCCTTCGGTGAGGACCGCGGTCGGTTCATCAAGGATGAGAATCCTGGCGCCGGCGACCAGCGCCTTGATGATTTCGACGCGCTGCTGTTCGGCGATCGACAACCGATCGATGCGGCGGGCGGGATCGAGCGAGAAACCTAGCGTCTCGGCTTTCTCTTTGATCTCGCGCTCGATGGCCGTTTTGCCGTTGCGGAAACTGCCGCGTGGGTTGGCCAACAGCACGTTCTCGGAGACGGTGAAGCGTTTCACCAGCTTAAAATTCTGGTGAATCATACCGATGCCGTGCTGCATGGAATCGCGCGGTCCAATAAACCGGCAACGCAGGCCAGCGACTTCGATAGAGCCGGAATCCGGCGAATAAAGGCCGGCGGCGACGTTCATCAGCGACGATTTGCCGGCGCCGTTTTCGCCCAGAAGGGCGTGGACCTCGCCGTATTCGACACTCAAATGCGCGGCGTCGAGCGCCAGGAAATCGCCGAAGGATTTCGTGATGCTGCTGAGTTCAAGCGCCGTCGCCATGATCAGCAGGACATCCGGAAGCTTCGGGCGGCGCCGATGCGCCGCCCGGTATTGCCGTTACTGGGTAATGACACCTTTCACGTACCAATCCATCTTCCAAAGGCCGCCGTCATCCAGCACTTTGCCGGCGGCAACGCGCTCCTTGCCGTCGCGATCAGAGAGCGGACCGCCGAACACTTGCTTGGTGCCTTTGAGAATCTCCTCGCGAACCGCCATCACCTTGTCGACGACGTCCTTGGGAACGACGCTGTTGCAACAAGCGATATCGGTGCCGCCGCCCGCGATCCCCGGGAACGAGCCGTAGGGATCGGGCGTCCAGTTGCCGGCTTCGATCTTCTTGATCTCTGGAACGAAGTAGCGGTCCCATACCCAGACCGACGAACAGAGTGTTGCCTTAGGGGCAAATTCGCGCAGGTCTCGGTTGTGGCCAGTACCATAGACGCCTCGCTCCTGCGCGACGATCTGAGTCGTCGGCGTGTCGATCTGCTGCCCGAGCACGTCGGCACCCTGGTCGATGACCGCGGTGTCGGCGGCACGTTCCTTGACGGGATCGTCCCACGCCCCGGTGAACACCGCGCGGACATCGGCTTTCGGGTTCATCGCCTGCGCGCCGAGCGCAAAGGCGTTGATCGTCCAGTTCACCAGCCCAAGCGGATGCGCCGCAACAAAGCCGAGATGCCCGGATTTGGACATCGCGCCGGCGACCATGCCGCACAGATACTGACTCTCGTAGCTGCGACCATAGACCGACCCGAGATTGGGGGCGTGTTGAATGCCCGATACGTCGACGAAGGCAATCTTCGGATTCGCCGTGGCCAGCTCCTTGAACGCGTCGGAATAACCGAACGAGCTGCCGAGAATGATGTTGTAGCCGCGCTTGATGTAAAGATCGGCGGCGGGTTTGATCTTCGCAGCGTCGTCGGGGATGCTCTCCACAAACGGAATGGTGGTGTTGAGCTCCTTTTCCATTTTCACGCGCGCTTCATCGATGGCCTGCTGCCAGCCGCCGTCGTTCTTAGCGTTGAGATAGATCCAGGCGATTTTCGGCGGGCCCTCAAGCGTAAAGGCACCGGCCGGAGGCCCCGCGAGCGCCAACATGGCGCCGGCGACAACGAACGCTCGTCCCAACATTTCCGCTCTCCCCGTCGCAGCGCTGGTGATTGTCACTGCCGCGGCACCGCGAGCGCTGTGGATACGCGGGCGAGGCGCTTTAACTCGAAAAGTGTTCTAATAATTGAAGTTGCGCAAGCTCCGTTATAGGACGAGTTCGGTGCTTGCGGTCCTGCTACAACCGCCAAGATATCAAGGAGCGCGCCATGGACGTTTTTGTATACGGCGAAAGACGATCCCTGCCGGCCGATTTCCACGAGTTCCTGACTGTGTCCGATACCGCGATCGTATCGATCGATCTGCACCAGGGCCATCTCGCCGATACGCCGGACTGCCCCTGCCCCGCACCGCGGGCGCGCGAAGTGGTCGAAGGAGTGAACCGCTTTCACGCCGCCGCGCGCGCGCTCGGCATTCCGGTCATTCACGTCAAAAGCGTGGTGCGCGCCGACGGCAGCGACGACGTCAATGGAATAAAATCAGCCTGGCGGTACGTGTTTCCCCTTCATGTCGGCCCAATCCCCAATTCTGATCAGCACGCGATCGACGGCAGCCGCTGGACTCAATTCGTCACCGAGGTCGCCGATGAGGACAAGGTGGTGCAAACCAAGAAGCGGCTTTCGGCGTTTTATCCGACCGATCTCGATTTTCTGTTGCGCAACATGGGCGTCAAGCGGCTCGTACTGAACGGCTGCATGACCGACTGCTGCATTCTCAACAGCGCCTTCGATGCTTCCAATCTCGGCTATCGGGTGACGGTGGCGAGAGACCTGGTCCGCGGCACCAATGCAGAGATGGAGGACGCGGCTTTGAAAATGATTTCGCTGCATATCGGGCTGGTTGCCGAGAGCGGTGAACTCGTCGCCGAATGGCAAAAGCAGATCGATGCCGGCAATGCGCCGGTCGCGCGCATCAAGCTTGCGCGCGCTTAAGACCTAACCCTAACCCGTCCTCATCTCTTCAATCTCGAGGTGCCACTTCATGAAAATTGTCGACCTTAGCCACTTAATGAATGTGCATACGCCCGGCTGGGTCGGCTATGCCGGCAACCAGATGTACTATGCGCAGAATCTGCAGACCAAAATGATCGTGGCACAGCGGATCGATACCGCGCTCCATGTCGGCACCCACATCGACGGCGCGATGCACGGCACCGATGGCATGGGCGACATGGCCTCTTACCCGCTCGACTTTCTGGTCGGGGCCGGCGCGGTGGTCGATATCTCCGCGCACATGGACGACTGGGCGGTCATCACCCCGCAAATGATCGAGTCGGCGCCGGTCGAGGTGAAGGACGGCGACATATTGATTATTCGCACCGGCTGGAATCGCTACTGGGAAGGACAGCCACAACAAGATTTGGTCCGCTATTTTTGCATGCATCCCGGCGGCAATATTGAGCTCCTGGAGTGGATGCTGAAGAAAAAGATCAAGTGGTTCGGCATCGACTGCGGCTCGGCGGACCATTCGATGAATACGTCCATCCGCCACATGCGCCCGGACATCGCCAAACGCTTCGAGCAAAAAGTCGGCAAGACGTGCGAAGAATTCTTCGGCGAGTTTCACTACACGCACAAGAAATCCGGCCGCCACGTCGTCGATAATATCTTCCCGTTTCACAGCTACGCGTTTTCCGAGGGGTTGATCCACGCCGAGAATATCGGCGGCGACGTTGAAAAAGTGCTCAATCAACGCTTCATTATCGGCGCCTTTCCCTGGCGCTATGAAGGCCTGGAGGCCTGTCCATGCCGCATCGTGTGTTTCACCGGCTGCGGGGATTCAGTCGAAGCGGTCGGCGACGTCGCCAAGGCGATCTTCTCGCGGCGTTAGGCGACGCCAATCACCCGTGCGGCGCGATAGCTGCTGCACAATGACAGAGGGCGTGATAGGGACAAGAGCCGGGCGGCACGGTAGGTTTGAACAGGGAAACTCGGAGCAGGACCATGCGCGCTCATGCCATTGCCATTCTCGCCGGTGCGTTGTCATTCGCGGCGGCGCTGCCGGCATCCGCCCAGGACACGATCAGGATCGGCGAGCTCAACAGTTACAAGAGCCAGCCGGCTTTTCTTGAGCCTTACAAGAAGGGCTTGGACATGGCCGCCGACGAGATCAACAAGTCGGGCGGCGTATTGGGCAAGAAGCTCGAAATCGTTTCGCGCGACGACGGCGGTAATCCGGGAGACGCCGTGCGCGTCGCCGAGGAATTGGCGACGGCGGACGGCATAAATATCCTTTGCGGGACTTTCCTTTCCAATGTCGGCCTCGCCGTTACCGAATTCGCCGGCAAGAAAAAGGTCTTCTTCCTCGCCGCCGAGCCGTTGACCGACAAGATCACTTGGGCGAACGGCAACCGCTATACCTTCCGGCTGCGGCCTTCGACCTACATGCAAGTGGCCATGCTTCTGCCCGACGCGGTTGCGGCCAAGAAGAAGCGGTGGGCGCTGGTCTATCCGAATTTCGAATACGGACAGTCGGCAGCCGCGGCGTTCAAGGACATGATTAAGGCCAAACAGCCGGACGTCGAGTTCGTGACCGAGCAGGCGACGCCGCTCGGCAAAATCGACGCCGGCGCTGTCGCCCAGGCCATCGACGACGCCAAGCCCGACGCCATCTTCAGCGCCCTGTTTGGCGGCGACTTGACCAAATTCGTGCGCGAGGGCGGAACCCGCGGCACGTTCAAGGATCGCGTCGTGGTCGATCTGTTGGGCGGCGAGCCCGAATATCTCGATCCGCTCAAGGATGAGGCGCCGGCCGGCTGGATCGTCACCGGTTATCCCTGGAACGCGGTCGACACTTCCACAAACAAAACCTTCGTCGGCGCCTATCAGGGGCGCTATCACGACTATCCGCGGGTCGGTTCGATTGTCGGCTACGTCACTATCAAATCGCTCGCGGCCGGCATCGCCAAGGCCGGCTCGACCGACACCGAGAAGCTGGTCGAAGCCTTTAGCGGGCTGGCGGTGGACACTCCCTTTGGTCCGATCACCTATCGCGCGAGCGACCACCAGGCGACCATGGGCGCCTTTGTCGGCAAGCTTGCCGTAAAGGACGGCCACGGCACCATGGTGGATTTCAAATACGTCGATGGCGGAAGCGTGCTGCCGTCCGATGCCGAAGTGAAAAAGTTGCGGCCGGCTTCGGCGGATTGACCCGGCTCCGCGTAAGTGCGGTGACGCCTGCACCGTCGTTTGCTAACGTTTCGGCATGAGCTGGGAAGGCCTCGCTTTCCAGGCCCTTGACGGCCTTTCCTCGGCGTCCGGCCTGTTCTTCGTCGCAGCCGGGCTTTCGCTGATCTTCGGCGTCACGCGCATTATCAACATCGCGCACGGCTCGCTCTATATGCTCGGCACGTACATCGCCGTCACGCTCGTGACGGTGATGGGCGGCGCACTCGGGTTTTGGGGCGGCATTGTGTTGAGCGCGCTGAGCGTCGCGGTGCTCGGCGCGGCGATCGAGTTTCTGCTGTTGCGCCGCATCTATTCGTCGCCGGAGCTGTTCCAGCTGCTCGCGACTTTCGCCATCCTTCTGATCATCAACGACGCCGCGCTCTGGCTGTGGGGACCGGAGGACTTGCTTGGCCCGCGCGCTCCCGGTCTCGGCGGCGCTATCGAAGTCCTCGGCCGGCAGATGCCGACTTACGACGTCTTTCTCATCGTGGTGGCGCCGGCCGTGCTGTGCGTTCTGTACGTCGTGTTTGCGCGCACGCGTTTCGGCCGGCTGGTGCGCGCGGCGACCGAAGATCGCGAAATGCTTGGCGCGCTCGGTGTCAACCAGGCGGTGCTGTTTACCGCCGTTTTCGCGCTCGGCTCTTTGCTGGCCGGCCTCGGCGGCGCGCTGCAGGTCGCCCGCGAACCGGCCGATCTAGGCGTCGACCTCGCGGTGATCACCGACGCCTTTGTCGTGGTCGTCATCGGCGGCATGGGCTCGATCGTCGGCTCTTATATTGCCGCCGTGCTCGTCGCCGAAGTGAAAGCGTTGTGCATCGGCCTCGGTCTTGTCAGTTTCGCCGGCTTTTCCGTGAATTTTTCCAAGCTGACTTTAGTGGCCGAGTTTTTGGTCATGGCGGTTGTGCTGATCGCCCGCCCGCAAGGTCTGCTGGGCCGGCCACAGCAGCCCGCCCGCACCACCGGCGCGGTGGAAGCGCCGATCCGTCCGGCCTCCGCGCCGTCAGCGATAGTCGCAGCCGCAATCGTCGCGGCGCTCGTGGTGCTGCCGCTGAGCGGACACGCCCCGCCCTATGTGCTGGTGCTCGGAATCGATGTGGTCATCGCCGCTCTTTTCGCGACCAGCCTGCATTTCATCATGGGCCCGGGCGGCATGCATTCCTTCGGCCATGCCGCCTATTTCGGATTGGGCGCCTATGGCGCAGCACTGCTAGTGAAATGGCTTGCGGTGTCGATGGGCGTGGCGCTGGTCGCCGCGCCTTTTGCGGCGCTGCTCGGCGCGCTGTTGTTCGGCTGGTTTTCGGTGCGCCTCTCCGGCGTCTATCTTGCCATGCTGACTTTGGCCTTCGCCCAGATCGTATGGTCCATCGCGTTCCAATGGCAGGATCTCACCGGCGGCTCTAACGGCGTGCTCGGCATCTGGCCGAGTGCGCCATTCGATCGACTTCCGGCATTTTTCCTGCTCGCGCTAGGGCTGATCGTCGCCGGGATTTTGCTGCTGCGCCGCGTCCTGTTCGCGCCGTTCGGTTATGCCATGCGCGCGGGCCGCGACTCGCCGTTGCGCGCCGAAGCCATCGGCATCAACGTCAAGCGCGTGCACTGGCTGGCTTTTGCGCTCTCAGGCCTCGTCTGCGGACTTGCCGGCGGCATTTTCGCCTTCGCGAAAGGCTCGATATCGCCGGAAACCATCAGCATCAGCCGCTCGATCGACGGGCTGGTCATGGTGCTCCTCGGCGGCATCCAGGTCTTGTCCGGCCCGATCGTCGGCGCCGCGGTTTTCACGACGCTGCAGGATTTTGTCATGCAGCAAACCGAGTATTGGCACGCGCTGCTCGGCGTCATCATCCTGGTGCTGGTGCTCGCGTTTCCCGCAGGTCTCGCGGGTTCGTTTCTGCGCTTGGCTGCGCGCCGGCGGTCGCCATGAACGAGCTCGCCGTATCGTCGCTGTGCAAGAGCTTCGGCGCCGTGCGCGCGGTCGACAACGTGAGTTTTTCAGTCGCCACCGCGGAATTCCTGGCGCTGATCGGCCCGAACGGCGCCGGCAAATCGACCTGCTTCAACACCATCAACGGGCAGCTTAAGCCGGATTCCGGCGCCATCCGCTTCGAGAGTCGCGATATCGCCGGATTGCCGCCGCGCGAAATCTGCCGCAGCGGGGTCGCGCGCACGTTTCAGGTCGCTGCCACTTTCGGCTCGATGACCGTCGTGGAGAACGTGCAGATGGCGCTCATTGCCCACGCCGGCGAGACCTACGGGCTGTGGCGCAAGGCAAGCGCGTACCATCGCCCTCGCGCCATGCAGCTTCTGCATCAGGTCGGAATGGCAGCGGCCGCAGACCGGCCGTGCCGGGAGCTTGCCTATGGCGATGTCAAACGAGTCGAGTTCGCAATCGCGCTTGCCAGCGATCCGCGGTTGCTGCTGATGGACGAGCCGACCGCCGGGATGGCGCCGCGCGAGCGCAATGAACTGATCGCGCTGGTCAAATCGATTGTTGTCGAACGCGGCGTTTCCGTGCTCTTCACCGAGCACTCGATGGACGTGGTGTTCGCCTTTGCCGATCGGATCCTGGTCATGGCGCGCGGGCGCTTGATCGCCGCCGGCGATGCCAGGACCATCCGCAGTGATCCGACCGTCCGGGAGGTTTATTTCGGCAGCGGCCGGATGTCGGCGCGGGAGCGGACGCAGTCATGAGCGGCCTACCCGCACTTGCCGTCGACAATCTCAATGCCTGGTACGGCACCGCGCACATTCTGTTCGACATGAGCTTTACCGTCGGCCGCGGTGAAGTCGTGGCGCTGATGGGAAGAAACGGCGCCGGCAAATCGACCACCATGAAAGCGGTCATGGGACTGTCGCCGCGGCGAAACGGAAGCGTCCGCCTCAACGGCCGCGACGTCTCGGCGCTTAAGCCGTTTGAAATTGCCCGGCTCGGCATGGGCTTTACTCCCGAAGACCGCCGCATCTTCTCCGACCTGACCGTCCTGGAAAATCTCGATGTCGGCGTGCGGTCGCCACGGGCAACCGCGGACGGCGCGCCGGCGCAGGCCTGGACCGTGGATGCCGTGTTTGAACTCTTTCCCAATCTCGCCGAATTGCGCCACCGGCGCGGCGGCCACATGAGCGGCGGCGAACAACAGATGCTCACCATCGCGCGCACGCTGATGGGCAATCCGCTGGTTATCCTGCTCGACGAGCCGTCCGAAGGCATCGCTCCGGTTATTGTTGAACGGATTGCCGACACCATTGTGCAACTCAAACGCGCTGGGCTTTCGATCCTGTTGTCCGAACAGAATGTCGGCTTCGCAGAGGCGGTATCGGACCGCGCCTACATGCTCGAAAAAGGCCAAATCCGCTGGGCCGGGACAATGGTGGAGCTTGCCGCCAATTCCGATGTCCAGCGCAATTATCTGGTTTTGTGACGCGCAAAGGCTGCCGTAGCGGGCGGCGGAGCCAAGACGTTATCTTCGCCCGCCGAGTGCAGCAGCACCTAACCCGCGCTTAGAGGCCGTTTCGAAATTGGTTATCGGGCGTGCAGCCCATCGAGCAAGGCCTTGGCCTGCTTCAGGTCGAGTGTGTCGAAACCTTCGCTGAAGCAGCCGTAGACGGGTGCTAGAAGGTCGTGAGCTTCAGAGGGTCGCCCTTGATCGGCCCGAAGTTTGGCGAGCGTGGCGGTGGCTCGCAGTTCCCAGAACTTCGCCTCCTGCTGCTGTGCGAGAGCGATGGCCTCTTTGAGGCACTGTTCCGCCTCAGTCGCGCGTTGTTTTGGTCGGATGAGCAACATCTCAGCCTTGAAGCGAAGCAATTCTGGTTCGTACCACCGCTCGCCCGTGGTCGATGCAGCGTCGAGCGCGGCCTCGAAAAGGGCAAGCGCGCCATCAGCGTCGCCGGCAGCGACCTTGGTCAACCCGACAATTCCGATTCGGATCGGCAGGTGGAAGCGACGCGAGGGAAACGACTTCAAGGTCTCCAGAGCGGCTTCAGCCTGGTGGACACCAGCTTCGACCTCGCCTTGCAGCACGAGGATCCAACCCTGCATAATTTTGGCCGGTATAAGGTAGTTCGCCAACGAGTACTTCTCGGCAAGTGGAACGCACGTGTTCAGATGCGCTTCGGCCTCTTTCGAACGGTTTAAGATGATGAAAGTTTCCGCGCAGAACATGTGTGCTTGCGAGAGGCTGGGTTTATGATCAAGGCGATGGCCGAGATCCAGGGCCTCTCTGAGTGCGCCTTCAACTTGATCGAGGTGGCCGAGCATCATCAAGCTCAAGGCGCGCATGCCAAGGGAACAGCATCCCGGATCGTGGGCACCATAGGTCAGCGCAAGGTTGCCGTGAACATCGACCCGGTAGTTCGAGAGCAATCGATCTATGTGGATCAGCGCTGCACGTGGCTCACCTTCCGCCACCATCTGGGAACCACCGGCATGATGGGCCTGAACGACATATTCCAGTTCGTTGGTCTGCTTCTGGAGGGCATAGATTTCCTGGAGTAGTTCGTGGGCTCGCGCGTGCTGTCCGCTGCTGTGCGCCCCCATCCACAAACCCCAGACCGATCGGAACACTTCTGCCGGGCGCCCCAGTTTTTCAGCCGCCGCCCTCGCCTTCTCGTAGAGCAGTTTCGCCGGTGGGCTGTCCCAGCCGTCCAACGCCATACGCGAGGGTCCTTCGATTACCAGAAAAATAAGCTCCCATTCATCTCTCACAGTGCTTTCGGGCAACGCAGCAACGAGCTTCATCGCCCTGTCAACGTGGCCGAGCGCCTCGATGTAGGCTAATCGTGCCGCCGCGCGCTCGGCCGCTTGGCGCCAGGACGTCAGCGCACGATCAACCAAACTTGCTTCGGTGTAGTGGTGCGCCAGCAGCTCAGGCTCGGTCTCGGCAACTTCAGGAAACCGGCTTGCGAGAACCTCCGCGATGCGTTCGTGTAGCTCGCGCCTTCGTGCGTTCAAGACCGACTGAAAGGCCGCGTCGCGGATCAGCGCATGCTTGAAGATGTAGCGCGACTGAGGTGGAGCGCCCCGCTGTCCCAGCAGATCGGATCGGACAAGCTGTTCAAGTCCTTCCAGCAACGTCGCCTGCGACATCCGCGCTACGGCTTCGAGCAGTTCGTAGGAAAACTCTCGACCGATTATCGATGCTGTGAGGGCGACATCTTTGGCCACGCCAAGGCGGTCCAGACGCGCAATCAACGAATCCTGCAACGTAGATGGAATCGTGAAGTCCCGATTTGACTGTCGCAGGACGTAACGCTCGCCTTCTTTCTCAAGATCGCCCGACTCTAAAATCGCTCGCGTGATCTCCTCGATAAACAGCGGAACACCCTGCGACTTCGTCGCTATCTGTTCGACAATTGCCTCCGGCAGCGTTTTGCCGCCTGCGGTCTTGTGAATGAGGTCAACCACCTGACTTCGCCCCAAGTGGTTGAGCTTCAACATCGTAACGTGGCCAAGGTCCAGCCAAGGTGCGGTGAACTCAGGCCGATAGGTCAAAATGATCATTACCGGCAGGTCCACCACCCTGCGAACAATCCTATCAATTAACTCGAGGGACGTTGGGTCGATCCAGTGCGTGTCCTCGAAAAGCACCAGCACTGCATCCCGCCGCGAGAGCACAACCAGTTGCTCTTCCAGCACCTCCATAGTCCGCTGTTTTTGGACTGCCTCGGTGAGCTGCAGCGGCGGATAGCGTTCCGCGAATGGAATCGACAAAAGATCGGCCATTAGCGCGGCAGCTTCCGTTCCATTTTCCGCTAGGTTTTCCAGAACGGCTTCCAGCTTGTCGAGCTTCCGAGGTCCAGTGTCCGTCCGGACAATGCCTGCGGCCCCTTCGAGTTGCCTGATGAAGGGATAGAACGCGCTGTTCACGTGAAAAGGAGAACCAAAATATTGCAAGCAAGTAACTGAAGGATCGTCGAGATGCTCCCGGAATGCTTGCGTTATGCGCGATTTGCCGAAGCCGGCAGGCGCCGAGAGAAGGATGAGCTGGCCGTCGCCCTCTTTCGCGTGGTTCCAGCGACGGTGGAGTAGCGCGATCTCCTCGGTGCGACCGACCAGCGGCGTCAGACCACCGACAACCCTGCTATGGAAGCGTCCCTGTTCTGTGCTTTCACCTACGACGCGCCACAACCTCACCGCATCAGGAATGCCCTTGAGGTCGTGCAGCCCGAACTCCTCGTAATCGAATGCAGAGCCGCCGAGACGATGCGTCAATTCCGGCACCACCACGGTATCGGGAGATGCGACAGCCTGAATCCTTGCGGCCAGGTTCAATGTCTCTCCGACAGCAACGCGTTCCCGCGAACTGCCCTCGCCAATCAACTCGCCCACCACGACCACGCCCGTGGCAATGCCGACCCTGACCTGCGGGAGGACCGGGAAAGAAAGCCGGATCGCGGTCATCGCTTCGATCAGTGCAAGTCCCGCACGGATGGCTCGCTCGGCGTCGTCTTCGTGCGCCTCCGGATAGCCGAAATAGACGAGTGCTGCATCGCCCATATACTTGGCAACTGACCCGCCGAACCCAGTCACGGTACTGACACAGCCCTTTTGAAACGCCCCGATCACGTCGCTTAGGACTTCCGGGTCGAGGCGAGCCGATATCTCCGTTGAGCCCACGAGGTCGCAGAACATAACGGTAAGCTGCCGACGCTCCGCATCGGTAGGTCGTGTAGCGGAGACCGAGCCCGGCGTCGGGCTCAGTTCATCCGAGGCATCGGCGGCCAGGGTCGATGCTGTTTCGGATTTCAGGGACGCGATCGCCGCAAGCAGTTTGCGGCGGTGACCGACCGAGGTCACCCCGATGCTGATCAGGTCGTCGGCCGTCAGCTCCGAAAGAACTTCGCCATCGACATCGTTGTCGTGGAATGCTGGCGCGTATTGTTCGAGCGCCAAGCCGCGCAGCCACGCCGCTACGTCCATCCAGTAAATCCTCCTCGGCCTGCGAGAAGCGGCGGCCCCTCATGAATGACGATAGGCGTCTGCCCTTTGAGTTGCCAGCGGCAGCGCTGACATAAGCGCATTATCGGGGTGTTGCGGCATCAGCCGGTCGATGACTGCTCGGGCGCAATCGACGGCTGGCGAAGGACTTCGAGGCCACTATCAACTCAGCACGCGCCTTCCTCTATGCAGCATCCGTTATGCTGCTCGTGCGTCGGATCGCTCGTGCTTCATGACATTCGAAACCGACTCGTGGTCTTGAGGCTAGTCTTGGCGCTTGTGCGCCTCGTCGTGCGAACCGGTGTAGGTAATGCGCCAGATGGTGCCGCCGGTGTCGTCGGCGACCAGGAGCGAGCCGTCCTTGGCGACCGCCAGCGCCGCAGGCCGGCCCCAGACTTCAGCCCGCCGTTCGCCCGATATCCAAAATCCGGTGGCGAAATTCGTGTAATAGCCTTCCGGCTTGCCGTCCTTGAACGGCACGTCGACCACCTTGTAACCCGTTGGCTCGGATCTGTTCCACGAGCCTTTGAGTGCAACGAAGGCGTGGCCCTTGTACTCGGATGGAAACTGGTCGGCCTCATAGAATACGAGGTCGAGCACCGATGAATGCGCTTCGAACAGCACATCGGGAGTAATTGCCGCGTTCACTTTGTCGGGGGCCAGGCTGGCAAACCCGGCCTGCGGATGCTTGCCGATATAAGCGTAAGGCCATCCGTAAAACCCTCCGTCTTTGACATGCGTAAGGTAGTCCGACGGCAAGCGGTCGCCGAGACCGTCGCGTTCTTGCACCAGCGCGTAAAGTTCGCCGGTTTGCGGCTGAAACGCGAGCGCGGTCGGATTGCGCATACCGGACGCAAAGGTCGTCTGTTCCGAGCCATCGGCGGCAAAGCGTTGGATGGTCGCCTTCGGCGCCGGCTCGACTCCGACATTGCCGGAGGAACCTACGCCGACAAACAACGCGCCGGTTTTTGGATCGATAACCAGCGGGCGATTCTGATGGCCTTGGACGATACCGAACACGCCCTTCTTGGTGATCATCTTTGCGCCATACGCGCCATCGATCGGCTTTCGCTCGTTCGGCGGCACCTGATCGACACGCAGCGTTTCGCCCCGTCCCGCGCGCAAGGCGCCAAGATTGTGCGGGACGCTCCAGATGCCGTCCTGATCGGCCACCAGGACATTGTTGTCGCGCCAGGCAAGACCGTAAGGCCGGTTGAGATCCTCGACGTGCCGATCAATCCATACCGCGTGCCCGCTGCCGTCGTCTCGCAATAGCGTGAGATAGCCCGCGCTCTGCTCGGCGACGAGAACGTCGCCGTTCGGCAAGACCAACAAGCGCCGTGGATTGGCAAGGCCGGTGGCAAAAGGCGTCGCCGTAAAGCCTGCCGGCACTTGCGGCACTTGTCCGCTATAAGGAACGACCAGCGATCTATTGGTGACGATCGGCCCGGTCTTCGGCATGGGCAGATCATTGGGATCGATGCGAAACCGATGCCCGATCTCATGTTCGGTGAGAAAGTTCTGCGCCGGAGTGAGATTTGTCTGCCCCTCCTCTGCGCCCGCGGCAGCGAGGATCGATCCGCCCGCGAGGAGAGCGGCTAGCAAAACGAGATACTTGCCGGGATTACTTAGAAGGGCCGTCGATTGCCGGGCCATCGGAGTCTCCGCCACGCCCCCTCAATGGTTTTTTCGCCACTGTACGGATATAGACACCCGCGAAGCGGCCACAATATCGCGGAGTCCCACCCTTTCCGATGCCCGGCAATGATGTCGAAGTTCTCGTCATCGGCGGCGGCGCCGCCGGCATTTCCGCTGCCCGTCGGCTTCGGACGGCCCAGGTTCCGTGCCTTCTCGTCGAGGCGCGGCCGCGCCTTGGTGGACGCGCCTTCACGGTAACCGATGAGCTGGGTTTCGCGCTCGACCTCGGCTGCGGATGGCTACATTCCGCCGACCGCAACCCGTGGGTCGGCATTGCGGAGAAGCAAGGCGCGACGATCGACAAATCGGTTCCGCCATGGCAGCGCCGTCCGCTCACAATCGGATTTTCGCCCGCGGAACAAAATGATTTCGACAAAGCGCGCGAGTCGTTTTTTGCCCGCGTCAGCAAAGCCGCCGAGGAAACGCGCGACGTTGCGGCGTTAAGTCTGCTCAAACCGGGCGACCGCTGGAACGGCCTGATCTCGGCGCTCGCCACCTATATCAGCGGCGGCGAGCTTGAATGTCTTTCGGTCAAGGATTTTGACGCTTATGAAGATACCAGCGTCAATTGGCGCATCGTCACCGGGCTCGGGTCGGTTATACGCCAACACGCGGCGGGTCTGCCGGCGGCGCTCGACTGCCCGGTCCATCAGATAGACCATAGCGGCAAGCGCTTGCGCATTGAAACCGCCAAAGGCGCCCTCACCGCGGATCGCGCCATCGTTGCCGTACCCACGACGATTTTGTCCGGCGAACATATTGTGTTCACGCCTTCGCTGCCGCAGAAAACCCAAGCCGCGGCCGGCCTGCCGCTCGGGCTCAACGACAAGCTGTTCCTCTCGCTTGAGCTAGCCGACGAATTCGATCCCGATACGCGGATATTCGGACATACCGATCGCGCCGCCACGGCCGCTTATCACTTGCGGCCGTTCGGGCGTCCGCACATCGAGGTCTATTTTGGCGGACATTTGCCGCGGGAACTCGAAAGCCAGGGCGACGATGCATTCTTTCGTTTTGCGGTTTCCGAATTGACGCAACTGTTCGGCAGCGACTTTGCCAAGCGGCTAAAGCAGATCGGGATTCATCGGTGGGGCGTCGATCCATATGCGCGCGGTGCTTATTCGTTTGCCCTTCCGGGATGTGCCGATGGCCGCGCGGTACTCGCCGAACCCATCGACAACCGTTTGTTTTTTGCCGGAGAGGCGTGTTCGCCGCACGATTTCTCGACGGCTCACGGAGCCTTACAATCCGGGGTCGCCGCCGCCGAGGCCGTGATCGCGGCGCGCAATGCTTGACGATATCGTGCCCCCCTACTGCCGGCGTCTAAATGACTGATGCCAGTCGCCGCCAGATCTTAAAGCGCGCGGTAAATCTCGCCGCCATCGGCGCATTGGCCTTTGATCCTCCGCTTGCCGCGTCAGCACGGGAGCAAAGCGCGCCCCGCGCCGACACGGCAAGAAAAATAGACGCGCTCTTGCGCGCAGCCGTTGAGGCCGGAGACCTGCCCGGCGTCGTCGCGATGGCTGCAGACGATTCCGGCCCAATATACGAGGGAACGTTCGGCATTCGGCGCGCGCCCGACGGCGAGCCCATGACGCGCGACACCATCTTTCGCGTCGCGTCCATGATCAAGCCGATCACCACAGCCGCGGCGTTGCAGCTCGTCGAACGCGGCAAGCTTTCCCTTGATGCGCCGGTTCCCGCGATCGAGCCGGCACTCGGCGCGCCGCAAGTGCTCGATGGTTTCGACGAGCACGAACGCCCGCGATTGCGGCCGGCGAAGCGGCCGATCCTGTTGCGCGAGCTTTTGACCCATACATCTGGCTTCGCCTACCGCCTTTGGGATGGAAAGGCAGTGCAATATGGCCAGGCGCTCGCGCGCATTCCGGCCAAAGAGCGAAAGGACTTGCCACCTACGCCGTTGATGTTCGACCCGGGCGAGCGCTGGCAATACGGCGGCGGCATCGATTGGGTCGGCCGCTTGGTGGAATTCGCCAGCGGCGAGCCGCTCGATGTTTATTTCCGTCGGCACATTTTTGATCCTCTCGGCATGCCCGACACGGCTTTCGTGATCACCGCTGCGCAACAGGCACGCGAAGCCAGCGGGCATCGGCGCATGCCGGACGGCTCGCTAATGGCTGAGCCGCGGGAACGGCCGATGGCTCCGCGGCGGCCGCTTTCCGGCGGCGGCGGCATCTATTCTACCGCGCCGGACTATTTGACCTTTATCCTCACGCTGTTGAATGGCGGCGTACGCGGCGGAACTCGCATCCTCCGGCCGGAGACCGTCGCTTTGATGGGCCGTAATCAAATCGGCAAGCTCGAGGCTGGCCGGATGCGCACGACGGCGCCGCAATTCTCCAACGATGTTGATTTCTTTCCCGGCACCAGCCTGAAATGGGGCTTCGGCCACATGATCAATATGCAGCCGATTCCCGGCGGGCGCAGCGCCGGAAGCCTGACCTGGGGCGGCTTGTTCAACACCTATTATTGGATCGATCCGCAGAAGCGCGTGGCCGCCGTGTTCATGACGCAGATCGTGCCATTCGCCGATCCGCGCGCGCTCAGCGTCTATGGCGCCTTTGAACGGGCCATTTACGCGGCCATCTAGCGGGGACGCAGCCGCCGGACCTCCGTTGGCCTTTCCACTTCGCGTCAGCTATTCCGGCGACGGCAATGCCGTTATGGTGCCGCGCCCGGCAGTGTGGACGAGGACGAAAAGGCGATGGCGGCTTCAAGTCTTGCCCAGCGGCGAGCCGGGCTGTCGATCGTGCCCGTTCCGGAGCCGGAGCTGACGCCGCAGGAATTGATTGCGCGGGCCGCCGCGCTCAAGCCACTGTTGCGCGCGCAACAGGCGGAGAATGACGAACGGGGCACCTATTCGCCCGAGTTGCACCAAGCATTCGTCAAAACGGGTCTCTACCGCACAGTACAACCGCGCATGTTCGGCGGCTATGAATTCGACATTCCGACCTTCTACCGGGCCATGCTCGAAATCGCCCACGGCCATCCATCGGCAGGCTGGTGCCTGACGCTTTGCGCCTCGCATCCATTTCTGATCGCGTCGCACTGGTCCGAGCGGGCGCAGCGTGAGCTATTCGGCCCCGACGGACACTTCGCTGCTCCGCATCGCGTTCCGCCGATGGGCACGCTGACCCCAGTCGAAGGTGGTTACCGGCTCACCGGCAAATGGGACTATTGCTCCGGCATTCCCTACTCGACGCATCTCGTCTGCGGCGCGCTCCTGCCGGTGGCAGGCGCCGCTCCGGAAGCGTTCTGCGCCGCAGTGCCGCGCGACAAACTGAACATCCTCGACGATTGGGGCGGCGATCAAACGCTGGGCATGCGGGCGAGCGGCTCGAACAGCGTCGAGATCAAGGATGTCTTCGTGCCGGCGCATCACGTCGCGCCGCTGCAAGCGATGTTTACGCGGCCGGAAGATATGCGCGACGGAACGCCGGGCACGCGGCTTCACGGCAATCCGATGTATCTCGGGCGGGTGTCCGGCCCCTATCACATCTCGCTGGTCACGACCGTCGTCGGCGCGGCTAAAGCCTCGCTCGACGAGTACGAGGACATCATTCGCAGCAAAAAGACGACGTTTCCGCCGGTCGTGCCGCGCGCCGAGCACGAGGACTATCAGCGGTCGCTTGGACAGGCCACGGTGCTGAGCGACGCCGCCGAAAACCTCATGATCCGCGGCGCGGAAGTTTATATGGAAATGTGCGGGCGATGGGCCGCCGAAGGCACGCTCATCACTGTCGAGGACAACTTGCGGCTCTGGGCGATGATGCAGCAAGCCGGCCGGATGGCTTGCGACGCGGTCGAGCTTTTATTCAAGACGGCCGGCACCTCGGTGACGCGCAAGGGCAGCCGCATGGAACGCTACTTCCGCGACGCGCAGATGTATCGCGTGCATCCTTCGGCGCTATACGAAAATTTCTGGGCGCCGATAGGACGCGCCCATCTCGGGCTGCCGATCCGGCATTTCCATTTCTGAGCCGGATCGGGGCTGTGAGCATGCCGCGGCGGCCGGCAAACAAACGGGGCGGCCGAAGCCGCCCCGTTCACGTCCATCAATGCCTCGCGGTGACGTTGCCGCTTCACCGGCTACATTCCGGCATTGATTTCCGTCTGCA
>Ga0302325_10001885_pt1 | contig 52434 bp, 42 predicted proteins | sample Palsa_T0_2_FD_201948 | JGI IMG/M metagenome (GOLD analysis project Ga0302325, IMG submission 201948) | Peat permafrost microbial communities from Stordalen Mire near Abisko, Sweden - Palsa_T0_2 | ecosystem: Environmental > Terrestrial > Soil > Palsa > Peat permafrost | place: Sweden: Abisko...
CGGTTGTTTTGCGGCCGCCCCCCGCGCCGCTGACCTCTGTCAGGCTATGCGGGCTAGGAGCCCAGTCCGCAGAGAGGGCCGGCGGGCAGGAACCCGTAGTCCTTGATGACTGCCTGCTGCGCGGTCGCGCAGACGTAACCCTTGACCGTGGCTGTCGCCGATGCGAAGTACGGCTCCAGGTAGGAGGGGATGTGGTCGGCAGTGGTCGTCGAGTACCTCACCACGTCGTAGAGCGGCAGGATGAAGTCCGGGGCGAACGACGCGTTGACCGTCGTGGACTTGCCGGATCCGACGGTCGGGCTGGTGCTGTTGATGTCGCCCAGGCTGAGGGTGCCGTTGACGTCGCAGCCGAACGCGTTCGTGCCGCCGGAGCCAGCGTCGCAGATCTCGGCATGGGAAGGGACGCACTGGACGTTAAAGCACGCCGCCGAGTGGTAGCCCTGCGCGATCCACTTGCCGGTCGAGAACGGAATGATGACGTTGTCCCTGTTCGGGCCGGTGAAGATCTTGTTGACACCCTCGTTCTGCTGCAGCGTGGACGGCTGGCTCACGCACGAGCCGGGGGTGGTCACGCCGATATCGGTCAGGAAGGAGGACGCGATGCCCGAGCCTGACTCTGGCAGTTGCGGGGAGATCGTCGCGGTGCTGGTGCCGCCGACCTGGTTCCACGTGGTGTCGGTGCAGGTGTAGATGGCGGTCAGTTCAGTCGAGGTCAGGTTCGCCGGCGCGTTGCTGCCCTTGACGCGCGCGTAGGTCACCGCGTCAGTGGCCAGCCGGACGAACAGGATGCCGCCAGCGCCCTGCGGCGGGTCGGTGGACTTGCGAGCGCGCGCGGAGCGCGCGTAGTCCACGCAGTAGTTGCTCCCTACCTTGATGTTGGAGTCCAGCGTGGTGATGCCGGCCGACGAGCCGTCCGGCCGCGCGATTTTCGCGCAGGCCGTCTTGGTGGTGATGTTGTCGCCGATCGCGCCAGTCAGGGGGTTGGTGGCGTCAAAGCTGTAGAGCTTTTTCGTGGTGTGCGAGGCGTTGTAGTTCACGGACAGCTGGTCGAGCAGAAACTCGGTGGTGTCGGCGCCGACGCCGACGATGTCGGTGTCCTTGGGCACGACTCCCTTGGGGGGGTCGGCGAGAGCCGGTCCCGCCGAGATCATCGTGACGGTCGCCAGGACGGCGGCGCCAGCGACGAGCTTGCTGAGAATGCGCATGTTTCCGGTTCCTCCTGCAGGCAAAGACAGCGCGGATGATGCACGATGCGTGACTGCACCGACCGGCTCATATTCCTATATTCCCTACTCAGATTCAAGGTATACCGGAAAAAAACTGAGACCCTGGGCAAAAAGTTATATTTTGGGCGAATCACGGCATGCGCTGCCCGACGTGACGGGAACCTGCCCGACGTGACGGGAACCTGGCTAGCGCGGCCGGAGCGACGTGGTGCCCCGGGGTGCAGCGCTCCCCGGGGCACCACGTTCGGATGGGTGATCTAGCCTCCGGCTAGGAGCCCAGTCCGCAGAGTGCTGTGGTCAGGAACCCGTAGTCCTTGATGGCACTGCCGGGGTCGGTGCAGAGATAGCCCTTGACCGCGGCTGACGTCGAGGCGAAGAAGGGCTCCAGGCTGGCAGGGATGTGGTCGGGAGTGGATGTCGAGTACCGGACCACGTCGTAGAGCGGCCGGATGAAGTCCGCCGAGAAGGACGGGTTGATCGTGGTGCTCTTGCCCGATCCGACCGTGGGCTTGGTGCTGTTGATCGAGTTCACGCCGAGTACGCCGTTGACGTCGCAGCCGAACTCGTTCGTGCCGCCGGAGCCAGCGTCGCAGATCTCGGCATGGGACGGGTCGCACTGGACGTTAAAGCACGCCGCCGAGTGGTAGGCCTGCCCCACCCACTTGCCGACCGAGAACGGCACGATCTCGTTGGCCGCGTTCGACGACTTGTAGATCGAATTGGTGCCCTCGTTTTCCTCCAGGGTGGCCGGCTGGTCCACGCACGAGCCGGGAGTGGCCACCCCGATCGCGGCCAGGAAGAAGGAGACCGTGCCCGAGCCTGGCTGGGGCAGCAACGGGTGGATGGTCGCCGAGCTTGTGCCGCCGACCTGCTTCCACGTGGTGTCGGTGCAGCTGTAGATCGCGGTCAGGTCAGCGGTAGTCAGGTTCGCCGGGGCATTGGTATGCCCGGTGACGCTCGCGTAGGTCACCGCGTCGGTGGCCAGCCGGACGAACAGGATGCCGCCCTTGCCCTCCGGCGGGTCGGTGCTCGAGCGCTCACGCGAGGAGCGCGCGTAGTCTACGCAGTAGTCGCCGCCGGCCTTGAGGTTGGATTCCAGGGTGGTGATGCCGGCTGACGATCCGTCCGGGCGCGGAATCGGCTTGCAGTTCTTCTTAGTGATGATGTTGTCGCCGATCGCGCCAGTCAGGGGGTTGGTCGCGTCATAGCTGTACAGCTTGGGGGAGCTATGCGCGGCGTTGTAGTCGACGGACAGCTGGTCTAGCAGAAACTCGGTGGTGTTGGATCCGACGCCGACGACGTCGGTGTCCGCGGGCACGGTTCCCTTCGGGGGGTCGGCGAGAGCCGGTCCCGCCGAGATCATCGTGACGGTCGCCAGGACGGCGGCGCCAGCGACGAGCTTGCTGATAATGCGCATGTTTCCGGTTCCTCCTGCAGACGAGAGAGAGCCAATGAAGCACGGTGCATAACCGCACTGACCAGCCGGATGGCCGACGCGGCCAGCCTCGCGTGGCCCTGATCAGGCAACAAGGAGAGTCCGGGGACAGATAGCTGATTTCTGGCTGAACTGCGGATAGACAGACGGCAAAGCCGCAGGTCAGGGCCTGGTCATTTCGCCCTGCCATGATGCCAGGGCGGCTGCGGGCGGCCAGTTGCCTGTCTCTCGTCGCCGGCCCGGCGTGCCGGACTGATCGCTTTGCGTATTCAGGCCGTGTCGGGAACCCGGAATTTCAGGCCGTGTCGAGGACCTGGAATGCCTCCGCGAGGCAGCCGTCCGGCAGGCCGCCGCGCTCGGCCGCGCGGCTGAGCCAGCCGCGCAGGAAGTCCTCCAGGCCGTCCATGTGACCGGTCTGGCTGACGTGCGCGCGGAGCGCCGCGACCTTGCGCGGGAACGTCTGCGTCACGTCCACGTAATGGTCCGGCGCGGGGCTGCCGGCGACCCACACCTCCCGCACCGTCCAGGGCCCGAGTTCTTCGTCGGCCAGCAGCCCGGGGAAGGCGAACGGGTTGCGCGCGTCCGGGTAGACGGCGTCCAGCGCGGCGGCGCCGACGGCGCGGTGATCGGGATGGCTGGCGCCGATGCGCGCGTAGTTGCGCTCCGCCGACGGGAGGACCACCCGGTCCGGGCGTACCTGCCTGATCACCCTGGCCAGGTCCTCGCGCAGCGCAAGCGTCGCCTCCACCCGGCCGTCGGGATACCCGAGAAACCGCAGGTCGTGCACGCCGACCTGCTTGGCGGCGGCCGTCTGCTCGCCGCGCCGCAGCGTGGCCATGTCAGCGCGGGAGATGCCGGGGTCGCTGCCGCCAGCCTCGCCGCTGGTGGCGATGCAGTAGACGACGTCGATCCCGGCGTCCGTCCAGCGCGCCACCGTCCCGGCCGCGCCGAAGTCCACGTCGTCGGGATGCGCGGTGATGACCAGGATGCGGCCGATCTCGGCGTCGTCGAGCACGCTTATCATCCTACGGTCAGGCCTGATGCGCCGGCCTGGCCAGGCCGGAAGCGCCGGCCATTCATCCCGTGGCCGTGCCGGAGGCGCCGGCTATGACCGGCAAGCCCGCCGGCCCGCCCCGGCCGGCCGCGGCCCGCGCCTGAGCCTTGCCGCGGCTTCGCGCGGTGAGCGCCGCCGCCAGGCAGGCCAGCGGCACGGCGGGGATGATGTACCGGTAGGTGTACTCGTGCTCGGCCACCGGCAGGATGATGACCACCGCGGCCGAGACCCAGACGAGCACGCCGGCGGCTGTCCGGGTGCGCCGGTAGATGATGCCGCCCAGGCCGATCAGGAGCAGCAGGCCGAACACCGGCCCCGGCAGGTGGATGTGGTCCTGGTACCGGGAGACGAGCCCTGCCCAGGGCTCGACCAGGCGCGAGCCGAACCGCACGCCAAGATAGGGCCCGATACCCGCCGTGCTGCCCAGGTATCCGCGCACCGCCGCCAGCATGTATCGGCGGTTAGCCGGCGTGAGGTAAACCGCCTCGGGCTGCGTACCGGGAAAGTGCATCTGGTCCGAGGTGGTGAAGGCCGTGAAGACCTCCGTCCCGACCACCCGGGCATAGGCCAGCGGCTGGGCCTCGATCGCGCGGATGGCGAAGTCCATGGCGCGGGCATTGTTGGCCGGGGTGAACCCCGCCGTGTCCGGCACGATGCCCTTCGACGGCGGCTGCCAGAGCCAGGCGTCATGACTCCAGAGGTAACGCTTCGGCTCGAGCTGGCTACCCGGCAGCACCGGATCCCGCCGGACCGGCTGCCTGCCCGGGCACAGCGCCCGCAGGTCCGGCGGCGGCTTGATGGTGGCGCAGTTCGCGAACGACATGGTTCGCGACCAGAGGAACAGCCCGTCGCTGTTGGTCAGTCCGGCGGAGCCGGTGACCGCGGCGAACCACGCTACGTAGCCGGCCACCGGCAGCAGCCCGGCGGCGAGCGCCGCGCTCGCCACCCGCCAGCCGGATCGCCGGACGAGCAGGTAGACCACGATCAGCACGATGAGCGGCAGCGTGGTGGGGCGGACCACGGCAGATGCGCCCATCAGCAGTGCCGCGGTCGCCGACCGCCAGACCGTCGGCGACTCGCGCAGCAGCAGCACGGCGAGCGCCGCGACCATCAGGAACATGGCCAGGATGTCGGCCATGATCAGCTGCTCGATCAGGAACTGAGCCGGATCGAAGAGTACCGGCGTCGTGGCCAGCACCGACAGCCAGCTGGCGACGCCGTGGCGGCGCAGCACCGCGTACATCATCACCGCGATGCCAAGGCCCATCAGATGCTGCAGGCCCGCGACCAGGACGAGTGAGTGGAACGGCCAGAGCAGCCAGAGGAAAATGGCGTATCCGCTGGGGTTGACCGGGTTCGGTATCAGGTGGGTGGCGTCCCACAGATAGTCATAGGTGTCGAGCTTGAAGAGGGCCGCGGGCGCGAAGCCGGCCATCACGATCACGCGGGGCACCACCGCGAGCCCGAGGGCGGCCGCGAACAGCCGGTGCCGCCCCAGCAGCGCGAGCAGTCCGTCCCGCCAGCGTCGCGCCGCCCGCGTTCCCGCCCGCCGCCCGCGCGCGGCCGGCGGGCGCCGGGCCGCTGGCAGCCCGTGCGGCGCGGTGTCGCGATCCTCCTCAAGCGTCGACAAGCCAGTCTCCTCGGGCCGGGTTGGAGCTGTCAGGACCGCCTGGCCAACCGCAGCGGGCATGACATCACCGATCGGCCGCCGGCAGCGTCCGGATTCCGCGTCGTCACCGGCGGCGTTCAGGCAGGCACCATCATGGCGTGCCGGGTATCCCCCCGAGCTAATAAATGCCCAGTTCTTTAACGGCGCAACATCTGCCGTTCATGATGGAACCGGGAGGCCGCTATTAGTAGATAACGGCAACCGCTTTTATAGGAATTGCTTAGTCCAGGGCGGACATTACGTGCTTGATGCGGGTGTAATCCTCGAATCCGTACATCGACAGATCCTTGCCGTAGCCGGACTGCTTGAAGCCGCCGTGCGGCATCTCGGCGACGATCGGGATGTGCGTGTTGATCCACACGCAGCCGAAGTCGAGCCGCCTGGCCATCCGCATCGCCCGGCCATGGTCGGACGTCCACACCGAGGAGGCGAGCCCGTATTCGGTGTCGTTGGCCCAGCGCAGCGCCTCGTCCTCGTCGCTGAACTGCTGCACGGTGATGACCGGCCCGAACACCTCGTCCCGCACGATCTCGTCGCCCTGGCGCAGCCCGTCGACCACGCTGGCCTCGAAGAAGAAGCCCCGCGAGCCTGCCTGCCTGCCGCCGGTGACGAGCCGCGCGTGATCCGGCAGCCGGCCGATGAAGCCGGCCACCCGGTCCAGCTGGCCGGCGTTGTTCAGCGGGCCGAAGTCGGCGTCCGGCACGTCAGGCCCGCCCACGGTCTGCGCCTTTGCCTGCTCGGCCAGCGCCTCGACGAACTCGTCGTGCACCCGCGGCCCGGTGAGTACCCGGGTGGCCGCCGTGCAGTCCTGGCCGGCGTTGAAGTACCCGGCGATCGCGATCGCCTCGGCCGCCTTCGCCGGGTCGGCGTCGTCGAACACGATGACCGGCGCCTTGCCGCCGAGCTCCAGGTGGACCCGCTTCAGCCCGGCGGCCGCCGCGGCCGCGACCTCCTTGCCGGCCCGCACGCTGCCGGTGATCGACACCATCCGCGGCACGGGGTGCGAGACCAGCAGGCGGCCGGTGTCCCGGTCGCCGCAGATGACGTTGAAGACGCCGGGCGGCAGGTGCTCGCTCATCAGCTCGGCCATCATCAGCGTGCTGGCCGGGGTGGTGTCGGACGGCTTGAGCACCATCGTGTTGCCGGCCGCCAGCGCGGGCGCCCACTTCCAGACCGCCATCATCAGCGGGTAGTTCCACGGGGTGACCGCCGCGCAGACGCCGACCGGCTCGCGCCGGATGAACGAGGTGAACCCGGACATGTACTCCCCGGCCGAGCGGCCCTCCAGCATCCGCGCCGCCCCGGCGAAGAACCGGATCTGGTCCACCATCGGCGGGATTTCCTCGCTCAGGGTGAGCGCCACCGGCTTGCCGGTGTTCTGCGACTCGACGGCGACCAGCTGCTCGGCGTTGGCCTCGATGGTGTCGGCGATCCGCAGCAGCGCGAGGCTGCGCTCGGCCGGGGTGGCGTCGCGCCAGCCGTCGAACGCGTCCGAGGCCGACGCGAACGCGGCGGTGACCTCCGCCTCGCTGGAGACCGGCGCGGTGGCGAACACCTCCCCGGTGCTCGGGTCGATCAGATCGGCCTTCTTGTCATAGGACAGGTCAGTCCACTGCCCGCCGATGAAGTTGCGCAAGTCGTCCACCACGAGAACTCCGTTCAGAATCTTCAGGGTTTCCTGCCGCCGGGGGCGGGCCTGGGGTCACGCGCCCGCGGGCGTGCGCTCCTCGCACTCCCACGGTGAACCGTAATCGGTGAGCAGGTCAAGGAACGGCTGCGCGGGAAGCGCCTCGGGGCCGAGCACCCCGGTGCCCGACCAGGCGCCCGAGTCGATCAGCTCCAGCGCGACGACCGGGTTGACCGCCGTCTGCCAGACCACTGCCTGGGAGCCGTACTCGGCCATCGACCAGGCGTTGTCCACCACGTGGTGCAGGTAGACCTCGCGCGGCGCGCCGTCCTTGCCCTTGCCGGTCACCCACAGGCCCGCGCAGGTCAGGCCGCTCATCCTGTCCCCGAGCGTGGCCGGGTCCGGCAGGCACGCGGCGACCACGTCGCGCGGCGACACGCTCACCCCGCCGGCCCGGACAGGGTCGACCCGGTCGAGGCCGAGCTTGTGCAGCGTCTGCAGCACGCCGATGAACTCGGCGCCGAGCCCGTACTTGAAGGTGACCCGCCGGGCCTTGACCCAGCGCGGGATCAGCAGCACTTCCTCGTGCTCGACATTCACGCATTCCACCGGGCCGATGCCGGCCGGGAAGTCGAACACCTCCGGCTCGCTGAACGGCTCGGTGGTGAACCAGCCGCGGTCGCGCTCCCAGATGACCGGGGGATTGAGGCATTCCTCGATCGTCGTCCAGATCGAGAAGGTGGGGGCGAAGTCGTAGCCGGCCACGACGAGGTTCGCACCGTCCCTGACGCCGGCCTCGTCGATCTCGCTGAACAGGGTGTCGGCCGCGTGCCTGGCGAAGATGTCGGAGAGACCCGGCTCCACGCCGATGCCGACCAGCGCAAGCTGGCCGCGCTCCTCCCACTGGCCGGCCAGCTCGAACTGCTCGTCGCCGAGCTTGACGCCGGTCTCGCTGTAGGGCTTGTCCGGGTCCGGGCGCGACAGCGACATCGCCATGTCCAGGTAGCCCGTTCCGGCCCGCAGCGCGGCCCGGTAGAGCGGCATCACGAACCGGGGGTCGGTCGCGTTCATCAGCACATCGCACGAGTGCTCCGCCAGCAGCGCGGCGGTCGCCGCCTCGTCGCGCGCGTCCAGCCGGACGGCCGTGTAGCTGTCCCTGGCCGCGGCCGCATGCTGCGCCCTGGCCAGGTCGTAGTCGGCGATGACGAGCTCGGCGAACGGGCGGCGGGCCGCGATCCGGGCAAATGCCGTGCCGACGCCGCCCGCTCCGACCAGAAGAATGCGCATGCCGGTGATCCTATGCCCGGAGCCGCCGGGAACCACTGGTCTCGTGGTGATGCACACCTGTTACAACTGAAAACGTGGCCGAGAGGAATAATCCGTGCTAGAACCGTCGCACTGGGGTGTCGACGAAGTCATGCCTAGTGTCCGAATCGTCGCACTCGGTGCCGGCCGTCTGGCCGCACCCGCATGCCGGCCCGGCTTGCGCCGGGTCACTGCCAGGAGGGGTGAGTATGGCCACCACGTCGTCAGACCTGCAGCCGATGGAAGAATACGTAGACAAGGGCCTGAAGCCAGGCGCGCTCGGCCTGATCGCCAGCATCACGATGGGCGTCGCGTCGACGGCCCCGGCCTACAGCCTGGCCGCCACCCTCGCCGGGGTCGTCATGCTGGTGAAGTTCCACGCGCCCGCGGCCGCGCTGCTCGCCTTCGTGCCGATCTTCCTGACCTCCATCGGCTACAGCGAGATGAACAAGGCCGACCCGGACTGCGGGACGACCTTCACCTGGGGGACCCGCGCGTTCGGCCCGAAGACCGGCTGGGCCGGCGGCTGGGGCATCGTCGCCGCGGACGTCCTGGTCATGGCCAGCCTGGCCCAGGTCGCGGGGGTGTACGTGTTCCTGCTGTTCGGCGCCAAGGGAATCGGCGATAACTATACAAGCCCATGGGTGCTGCTCGTCGGGGTCATCTGGATCATCCTGATGACCTACATCTGCTACCGCGGCATCGAGGTTTCCGCGCTGCTGCAGAAGTTCCTGCTGACCGTCGAGCTGATCATGCTCGTGCTGCTGGCGGTGGTGGCCTTGGTCAAGGTCTATTCGGGGCACGGCTCGGTGCACATCCAGGCCGGCTGGTTCAACCCCGCGTCCGTGCCGTTCGCGTCCTTCGTCTCGGCGATGGTCCTGATGCTCTTCATCTACTGGGGCTGGGACACGGCCGTCTCGGTCAACGAGGAGACCAAGGACCCGGCGAAGACGCCGGGCCAGGCAGCGATCATCTCCACCCTGCTGCTGCTCGTCACCTACGCGCTGGTGATCGTCGCGGTGCTGGCGTACGCCGGGATCAGCACCAAGGGGATCGGCCTGCAGAATCCGGCCAACTCCGGTGACGTCCTCTCCGTGCTGGGCGGATCGATCTTCGGCGGCGGCTGGTTCGGCACGTTCCTGACCCGGCTGCTCATCCTGATGGTGCTCAGCTCGGCCGCGGCCTCGACCCAGACCACCATCCTGCCGACCGCCCGCACCACCCTGTCGATGGCCGCCTACAAGGCGATCCCGCCGGCATTCGCCAAGATGCACCCGAAGAACCTGACCCCGACCGTCTCCACGATCGTCATGGGGGCCATCTCGATCGTGCTGTACATACCATTTAATTACCTGGCCGGCGGGAACCTCATCTACGACGCCGTAACCGGCATCGGCCTGTACATCGCCTTCTACTACGGGCTGACGGCATTCGAATGCGTCTGGTACTACCGCAAGACGCTGACCAAGAACTCCCGTGACTTGTGGATGCAGGGAATCCTGCCGCTCCTTGGTGGCCTGATCATGTACACGGCGGGCGGGTTCAGCCTCTGGCAGGACTATGACGTGAACACCGGGAACAGCTACACCATGTTCACGGTGCCCGGCCTGCACTGGGAGATTGGTGGCGCGTTCATGGTCGCCCTCGGGGCAGCCGTCGTCGGTTTCATCGGCTACGCCTACATGCGGATCACCGCGCCTGCCTTCTTCCGCAAGGAGACCCTGACCCGGGGCACGCCGACCCTGGTGCCCGACCCGGACCGGTAGGCCCGCGGCAGGGCCGCCGGTGCATGCCTTCCGTGCGCCGGCGGCAGTTCGCCTGCAGGAAGCCCAGCGGCGCCTCGCATCCCGGGCCCCAGCGTCGGCGGCAGCGCCTACGCTGGGGCAGTGACCACGACGGCTGTTGACACCCTGCTGGACGGGCTGAACCCGCAGCAGCGCGCTGCCGTCACGCACGAGGGCAGCCCGCTGCTCATCGTGGCCGGGGCCGGCTCGGGCAAGACCCGGGTGCTGACCCACCGGATCGCCTACCTGCTGGCGGAGCGGGAGGTCTCGCCCGCCCAGATCCTGGCGATCACCTTCACCAACAAGGCGGCCGGCGAGATGGCCGCCAGGGCCGCCGCGCTGACCGGCTCGCGGGCGCGGTCGATGTGGCTGCTGACGTTCCACTCGGCCTGCGTGCGGATCCTCCGCCGGGAGGCCGCCAGGTTCGGCTACCCGTCGTCGTTCTCGATCTACGACCAGGACGATTCCCGCCGGCTGATGGCGATGGTCTGCCGCGAACTGGACCTGGACGCCAAGTACCACCCGCCGAGGGCGATGGCCGCCGCCGTCTCCAACCTCAAGAACGACCTCGTCGACTACGAGACCGCCGCGGCCAGGGCCTCCGGCTACCGGGAGAAGGCCCTGGCCGAGGCGTACGCCGAGTACCAGCGCAGGCTGGTCGCGGCCGGCGCGATGGACTTCGACGACCTGATCATGGTCACGGTCAACCTGCTGCAGGCGTTCCCTGAGGTCGCCGCCGCGTACCGGAGCAGGTTCCGGCACGTGCTCGTCGACGAGTATCAGGACACCAACCACGCACAGTATGTCCTGGTCAGGGAACTGGCGGGACAGGGGCAACCGCATTTCGGGCAGAACGGATTGCTCCGGGCCGGCCTGGATGGGCAGAGCGGCCTGATACCGGGGCCGGCCGAGCCAGCCGATTCCCTGGGTCCCGCCGATCCGGCCGGGCCCGCCGAGCTGTGCGTGGTCGGCGACGCTGACCAGTCCATCTACGCCTTCCGCGGCGCGACGATCAGGAACATCGAGGAGTTCGAGCGCGACTTCGCCGGCGCCCGGGTGATCCTGCTGGAGCAGAACTACCGCTCCACGCAGAACATCCTGGCCGCGGCCAACGCCGTGGTCGCCCGCAACGCCAGCCGGGTGCCCAAGAACCTCTGGTCCGACCAGGGCGACGGCCCGCCGATCGTCGGGTACGTCGCGGACAGCGAGCACGACGAGGCCGCGTTCGTCGCCGAGGAGGTGGACCGGCTCACGGATGCCGGCGACGCCACCCCGGGGCAGGTCGCGGTGTTCTACCGGACCAACGCGCAGTCCAGGGTCTTCGAGGAGGTGTTCATCCGGGCCGGGCTGCCGTACAAGGTGGTCGGCGGGGTCCGGTTCTACGAGCGCCGGGAGGTCCGGGACCTGCTCGCCTACCTGCGGCTGATCGCCAACCCGGCGGACGAGGTGTCGCTGCGGCGGGTGCTGAACGTGCCGCGCCGCGGGATCGGCGACCGGGCCGAGGAGTGCGTCGCCGCGCTGGCCAGCCGGGACAGGATCACGTTCGCCCAGGCGCTCGCCCGGCCGGACGACGTGCCGGGACTCGCGGCCCGCTCGGCCCGGTCGATCGGGGCCTTCAACGATCTCATCTGCGGGCTGCGGGAACTGGCGGACGCCGGCAGCCCGGCCGGCGATCTCGCCGAGGCGGCGCTTGACCGCTCCGGCTACCTGGCTGACCTGCGGGGCTCAGCCGACCTGCAGGACGAGGGCCGGATCGAGAACGTGAAGGAGCTCGTCTCGGTGGCGAGGGAGTACGACAGCAGGCACCCGGACGGCACGCTGCCCGATTTCCTTGAGCAGGTCGCCCTGGTCGCCGACGCCGACCAGATCCCCGACGGTGAGGACCACGGCGGCCTGGTGACGCTGATGACCCTGCACACCGCCAAGGGGCTGGAGTTCCCCGTGGTGTTCCTCACCGGGCTGGAGGAAAACGTCTTCCCGCACGAGCGGTCGATCGGCGACGAGCGGGAGCTCGAGGAGGAACGGCGGCTGGCCTATGTCGGGATCACCCGCGCCCAGCGGCGGCTGTACCTCACCCGGGCGATGACGCGGGCCTGGTGGGGCCGCCCGGCCTATCACAAGCAGTCCAGGTTCCTGTCCGAGGTGCCGGCCGCGCTGGTGGAGTGGCGGCGGGACGAGTCGGCCGCCACGCCGCCCGCCTCGGAGCGGCTGGCCCGGCGGCCGGGGATGAACGCGGCGGGCAACCGGCCGGTTCCGTCGCTGGCACCCGGCGACCACGTGAACCACGACTCCTACGGGCTCGGCCGGGTGCTGTCGGTCGAGGGGCGCGGTGACGATCCCGAGGCCAAGATCGACTTCGGCGGGGATTACGGGATCAAGCACCTGGTCCTGCGTTATGCCCCGATAGAGAAGCTGTGAGGGAGGCGGGTCATGAGCAGCATCCGGGTGGTGATCGCCAAGCCTGGCCTGGACGGCCATGACCGGGGCGCCAAGGTCGTCGCCAGGGCGCTGCGTGACGCCGGCGTTGAGGTCATCTACACCGGGCTGCACCAGACCCCCGAGCAGATCGTGGCCGCCGCCGTCCAGGAGGACGCCGACGCGATCGGCCTGTCGATCCTGTCCGGTGCCCACATGACCCAGTTCAGCCGGGTGCTTGAGCTGCTCAGGGAGCGCGACGCCACCGACATCACGGTCTTCGGCGGCGGCATCATCCCGGCCGCCGACATCGCCGAGCTCGAGCGCATGGGGGTCGCCAGGATCTTCACCCCGGGCGCCTCCACCCACGAGATCGTGGACTGGGTCCGGTCCGCGCTCGGCAGCACGGAGCCGGCCGGCTAGCACGGCCCAGTTGGGCCCAGCGCTCCTTGCCCTACTAGGCTGCCTGCGCAGACCGCAGCAGACCTTAGCTGCGCAGACCGCAGCAGACCTCAGGCAGCGCGCGGGTCAGGCTGGGCGCGGGCCGGGCAGACACAAGGACGGACCTGAGTGGACCTGTTCGAGTATCAGGCGAAGGAACTCTTCGCGGAGTACGGAGTACCGGTGCAGCGGTGCCGGGTGGCCGCCTCGCCCGAGGAGGCGCGCGAGATCGCCGCGGGATTCGCGGCCGAGGGCTCGCCCGTGACGGTGGTGAAGGCGCAGGTGAAGGTAGGCGGCCGGGGCAAGGCGGGCGGCGTCAAGCTGGCCAGCGGGCCGGACGAAACTGAGGAAAAGGCGCGCCAGATCCTCGGCATGGACATCAATGGCCACACGGTCCACAAGGTCCTGATCGCGTGCGCCAGCGACATCGCGCAGGAGTACTACCTCTCCTACCTGCTCGACCGCTCGGCGCGGACCTTCGTCGCCATCTGCTCGGTGCAGGGCGGCGTGGAGATCGAGGAGGTCGCGCACACCAGCCCCGAATCGGTGGCCAGGATCCCGGTCGACCCGCTGGCCGGCGTGGATGCCGCCAAGGCCGCCGAGATCGTCAGCGCGGGCGGCCTGCCGCCCGAGGCAGCCGCGCAGGCGGCCATGCTGGCCGAGCGGCTCTGGGCGGTGTTCGCCGACGAGGACGCCACCCTGGTCGAGGTCAACCCGATGGCGCTGACGGAGCAGGGCGAGGTGCTCGCCATCGACGGCAAGGTCAGCCTGGACGACAACGCCGCCTTCCGGCAGCAGCACGCCAGGTTCGCCGACACCGAGGGCGCCGACCCGCTCGAATCGCGGGCCAGGGCCAAGCACCTCAACTACGTCAAGCTCGACGGCCAGGTCGGCATCATCGGCAATGGCGCCGGGCTGGTCATGTCCACCCTGGACGTCGTCGCCTACGCGGGCGAGGCGTTCGGCGGAGTCCGCCCGGCCAACTTCCTCGACATCGGCGGCGGCGCCTCTGCGCAGGTGATGGCCGATGGCCTGGAGATAGTGCTCTCCGATCCGTCGGTGCGCAGCGTCCTTGTCAACGTGTTCGGCGGGATCACCTCCTGTGACGCGGTGGCGAACGGGATCGTGGCCGCGATCGGCATGCTGGGCGCGCGGGGAGAGCAGGTCGGTCACCCGATCGTGGTGCGGCTGGACGGCAACAACGCCGCCGAGGGAAGGCGCATCCTGGACGAGGCGGGCATCGGCGTCGTCGAGCAGGTGGCGACCATGGACGACGCGGCCCGGCGAGCCGCAGAGCTGGCCTCCGCGGCTGCTACGGGAGCATGAGATGGCAATCTTCCTGACCGGGCAGAGCCGGGTCATCGTGCAGGGCATCACCGGGTCCGAGGGCCGCAGGCACGGGACGCGGATGCTCGCCGCAGGCACGCAGGTGGTGGGCGGGACCAACCCGCGCAAGGCGGGCCAGATGGTCGACCTCGGCGGCACCGAGGTGCCGGTGTTCGCCACCACGGCGGATGCCATGGCCGCCACCGGCGCCGACGTCTCCGTGGTGTTCGTGCCGCCGGCCGGCACCAAGGACGCGGTGATCGAGGCGATCGACGCGAGCATGCCGCTGGTGATAGTGATCACCGAGGGCATCCCCGTGCACGACACGGCGGTGTTCTGGGCATATGCGTGCGCGAAGGGCAACACCACCCGGATCGTCGGCCCGAACTGCCCGGGAATCGCCTCGCCCGGCAAGTCGAACGCCGGCATCATCCCCGCCGATATCACCACCGAGGGCCGGCTCGGCCTGGTCTCCAAGTCCGGCACGCTGACCTACCAGATGATGTACGAGCTGCGTGACATCGGCTTCTCCACCGCTGTCGGGATCGGCGGCGATCCGGTGATCGGCACGACGCATATCGACTGCCTGCGTGCCTTCGCCGAGGATCCGGAGACCGACGCGATCGTCATGATCGGCGAGATCGGCGGCGATGCCGAGGAGCGGGCCGCCGCCTTCGTCGAGCGCAGCGTGACCAAGCCGGTGGTCGCCTACGTGGCCGGCTTCACCGCGCCCGAGGGCAAGACGATGGGTCACGCGGGCGCCATCATCTCGGGATCGGCGGGCACCGCCCAGGCCAAGAAGGAGGCGCTGGAGAAGGCCGGGGTCCGGGTCGGCAGGACGCCGAGCGGGACCGCCCAGCTGGTCCGGGAGATCATGCGAAGCCACTGACGTCCTTGTCAACAGGTAGCTGGTCAGCATGTACCCACTAGCCCACGCCCGCTGCGTTACTGGTCCGCCAGGTCCTTGATGAGGGTGACTGACGTTCTCTGCCTGGTGAAGCCCGTGTGCTCGTAGAGGGTCAGCGCACCGGTGGGGGAGTCGGCGTCCACGTACAAAGTGGCGACGTTGCAGCCGTCAGCCTGGGCGGCGGCCAGTGATCGGCGGATCAGCGCAGAGGCGATGCCGCGGCCGCGTGCCGTCTTAGTCACGCCGACGATGGCGATGTAGCACTCGCGGCGGCCGGTTGCCTGCCTGACGGCGTCGTACTCGCGGGCGATAAGCACGCCGGCAGGCTTGTCGCCGAGGTAGGCCAGGAAGCTGAAGGACGGGCGGAAACTCTCGTGGCCGACGAAATGCTGCCAGCTCTCAGCCGTCGTCTGGGTGGATCCCCAGTGGTCGCGGAAGGCCTCGTCCCGGACCTGCCGGGCCGCCTGCGAGAACTCGGCGGCGTACCCGGCGAGCCGGGTCCCCTCGGGGAGCCGGCCGTCGGGCACCGCGCCGGTCAGGTCCCGGCTCATGAAATGGAACCAGCGGGCCTGCTGATAGCCGGCGGCGCCGAACAGCGCGAGGGCGTCACCCTGGCCTGCGGGGCAGCTGGCCGATAGCGCGAGCGGGTGGCCCGGGTAACGGGCCTGGTGCAGCGGCAGTGCCGCTTGCTCTGCCCAGGCCAGCAGCCGCGTCCCCAGGCCGCGGCCGCGCTGGCTGGGATGAACGGCGCCGTCCAGTTCCATCTCATGGCGGCCGGTCACGCTCGGGCTGGTCCGCAGCCCGGCGTAGGCGATCATGCTCCCCCCGCTGAATACGGCGATCGTGCCGCGGTCAGGGTTGACGTACGGATCGCGGAGGTCTTCCACCAGGTCCTCGGCCCCGACAATGTCGTCGGTGCCATAGGACTCCTCAACCGCCAGCAGCAGCCGGGCCCACTCGGCCCCGTCGTCAGCGGTGATCGCCCGCCACTGAACCGCCACGTCACCAGTCACGCCCGCGATGATGCCCGGCCAGCCGCGCACCTGGCAACGCATTTAGTCCCGGCCACCAGGAGCGACACAACCCCGAACCCAAGATCAACTTAGGCTGAGTGGCATCGGGACCAGGCGGGACGAGCAGCGTTAAAAAAAATTAATGTCCCGCTTTTATGGATATCTCGTCGCTTCCGGCGCTGCCGCCCCGGCGCGCCTCCGCCGCGGCGCGCCGTGCTCTTGTCAGGCTTGGGCATTGTGACCACGTCAGCGACCAGCGCGCAGCGGGCCGCCGCTGGCGTCGGCGGCGCGGCCGGGGATGACCGGCTGCCGCGGCCCTCCGGTGCGCCGCGCCCGCTGGTGGTGACCGGCGCCATCGCGGCAGGCGCGGCCGCGGGCACCGGGCTGGTGGCACTGACCCTGCTTGTGCTGGCCGGCTGGATCGCGGCGCCGCACACCGGCATCGGCCTGACCGGCGTGCTCCGCGCCGCCGCGGCGCTCTGGCTGGTCGGCCACCATGTCGGGTTTACCCTGCACGGGGCCGGCCGCATCGGCCTGCTGCCGCTGGGCCTGGTGCTGCTGCCCGGCGCGCTGCTCTGGCGGGCCGGGCGATGGGTGGTCAGCAGCGGCGGCGTCGCCAGGCTCCGGCACGTCGGCTACGCCGCGCTCGCGCTGGCCGTTCCCTATGCCCTGGTGTCAGGCGCGCTGGCGCTCGCCAGCGCGTCGCGGCTGGCCACGCCGTCCGCGCCGCAGGCGGTGATCGCCGGATTCCTGCTGGCGCTGGTCGCCGGGGGACTTGGCGGCGCCCGCGCGCTCGCGCCGTGGCGGCAGATCGCCGGGCTGCTCGCGGTGCGCTTCCGGCTGGTGATCCTCGGCGGCACCGGGGCGCTCGCGGTCCTCGCGGTGGCCGGCGGTGTGCTGGCCGGCGCCTCGCTGGCCGCTCACCTCACCCAGTTCAGGTCGGTCGACGCGGCACTCGCGCCCGGGCTCGTCGGCGACATCCTGCTGCTGCTCGCCCAGCTTGCCTACATTCCGAACGCGATCATCTGGGCGATCTCGTTCATGCTCGGCCCGGGGTTCGCGTTCGGGACCGGGACAGTCGTGGCCCCGACTGGCTCGGCGCTGGGATCGCTTCCGGCGTTCCCCATGCTGGCGGCCCTGCCCGCCGGGGTGCACAGCGCGCTGCCGGCCTGGCTGTCCGTCGCGGTACTCGCCCTGCCGTATCTGGCCGGGTCGTTCGGCGGGCTGCTGATGGCACGGGCCGCGCCGGCCCTGTCGCTGGAGGCCGCCCCGCTGCTGGGGTTCGCCTCGGGAGCGCTGGCCGGCTGCGTCACCGGAGCGCTCGCGGCATTCGCCGGCGGGCCGCTCGGCGACGGGCGGCTGGCTGCGGTGGGCCCGTCCGGCTGGCAGGTCGCGGCGGTCGCCAGCCTTGAGGTAGGCGTCGCCGCCGCGATAACCGCCGGGGTGGCCAACTGGCTGTCGCTGCGGCGGGCGGCCGGCGGCCGCGCGGCAGGCCAGCCTGGCCAGCCGGCCCAGCCCGGCACGTCATGGCCGTCCGGGCCGCCGATGGCGGCCAGCGACGACGACGGGCACACGATCTACCTGGATCCGTGGGCGGGAGAAGGGCAGCCGGGCGGCGGGCGGGGCTCGGCGGCCGCCGGGCACGGGCCGTCCGCCCTGCCGTAGCGAACCGAGGCGGGCCGGCCGGGTCGGCCGGTCGTCAACTGGGTATCACTACATCGGGGGCATCACGAGGTAGCGGCGCGGACCGCGGCGCGGGGGCGACCATCCGGTCCCCGACGGTCTGGAGGCACGCCCATGACGTCTGGCGATCGCCTGGTCACGGCTTCTGCCCACGGCCCGCACGGCATCGCGGCAGCCGGCGCACGGCTGGCCGCCGCCGTGGCGTCCGCGCAGCCGCGTTTCGCCGGTGCGGCCGAGGTGGCGGTCGCGATATTCGTCGTCATCATGGTGGTCGTGGTGGTGGCCATCACCATCGCGGGCAGGCACACGCGGAAGTGGGGACCGCGCTCGCCGGCTGCAGGCCCACCGACCAGGAGCCAGCGGGCCGCGGCCGCCGACGAGGCAGCGGCGCTGCGCCAGGGCGACACCTCCAACCCGGACGCACCGGGAAACCAGCAGGACGATCTCTGAGCGCCGGCCCGGCGACCTGCGGCCCGGCGACCTGCGGCCCGGCGACCTGCGGCCCGGCGACCTGCGGCCCGGCGACCGCCGGCCTGGGCTAGCGAGCCGCCCGGATCCTGCTGGTCTCCGCATCTACCGACCGGGTGAGCCGGCTCTGGCAGTTCTGCTGGGCCGCCAGCGTGTTAGCGCCCTGCATGCAGCGGGAGTAGGCGGAGAGCTGATTCCACAGCACGGCGAAAGTAATCAGGAGCAGGACGCTGAACAGCACGCCGATCGCGCCGATGACGATCGCCGAGACGGCCCCCCGCGGTCGGCCGGCGGCGGCGCGCCGGGACCGGGCCACCACTGACACCCCGAGCCAGACGGCGACCGCGCCAACGGCGAGCGAGGCGGCGATCAGGAAGACGCCACGCCGGAAATTGCCGAGCCCGACCAGTTCGGAGACGCTGAGCAGGCCGAACATGCTGAGCAGGCCCAGTACCAGCGCCGCGATCGCGCGCTGCTGCAGCCCGGGCAGCGGAGGCCGGCCCGGCTGACGCGCCCGGCGAGGCGCGCCCGGTGACGGCCCGCCACGCGATGGCCCGCCACGTGATGGCCCGCCGGGTGACGGTCGGCCGGGGGACGGCCTGGCCGGTGATGGCGCGCCCGGTGACGGCCCGTCCGGTGACGGCCTGGCCGGTGACAGCCCGCCTGGTGACGGCGCGGGGCCCTGGCCGGCCGGCTGCTCGGGGAAGCTCAGCGGGGGGTGCGGGATCTTCTCGGCGGGCAGGACCGGCTCCTTCCTGGCTCGCTACGGGTGCGACTCCGCTATTCCATCACCTCGCGCCGTGCCCCGCGCATCGATCATGTGCCGCTGCCCGACGTTATGGTGACGGCATGACCGCGCGCCTCGTCGTGCTGGTGTCCGGCACGGGCACCAACTTGCAGGCCCTGCTCGGCGCGTGCGCCGACGACGACTACGGCGCGCGCGTGGTCGCGGTCGGCGCGGATCGCCCCGCCATCGCCGGGCTGCGGCGAGCCGAGCTGGCGGGCGTGCCGACCTTCTGGCACCGGGTCGCGGACTACCCGGCCCGCTCGGACTGGGACCTGGCGCTGACCCAGTCCTGCGCTGCCTTCGAACCGGACCTGGTGGTTTCCGCTGGCTTCATGAAGCTGCTCGGCACGGCATTCCTCGCCCGGTTCGGCGGGCGGCTGATCAATACGCACCCCTCGTTGCTACCGTCGTTCCCTGGCATGCACGGCGTGCGGGACGCGCTGGAATACGGGGTGAAGATCACCGGCTGCACGGTCTTCATGGTGGACGCGGGGACGGACAGCGGCCCGGTGATCGCGCAGGCGGCGGTGCCGGTGCGCGGCGATGACGACGAGGCGTCCCTGCATGAGCGGATTAAGCAGGCGGAGCGCTCGCTGCTAGTCGACACGGTGGGCCGGATGGCCCGAGAAGGATGGGCCCTGGAGGGCAGGAAGCTGAGGTTCAGCCGATGACCGAGGTACCGATCAGGCGGGCGCTGATCAGCGTCTACGACAAGACCGGGGTGGCGGATCTGGCCCGGGAGCTGTACCAGGCCGGGGTCGAGATCGTCTCCACCGGCAGCACCGCGGCGGCGATCGCCGCCGCTGGCCTGCCGGTGACGAAGGTCGAGGACATGACCGGCTTCCCCGAGTGCCTGGACGGGCGGGTCAAGACATTGCACCCGGCCGTGCACGCCGGGCTGCTCGCCGATGCCAGGCAGCCGCAGCACCTGGCGCAGCTGGCGGAGCTCGGGATCGAGCCGTTCGAGCTGCTGGTATCCGGCCTCTACCCATTCGAGCAGACCGTCGCGGCCGGTGCGGCGCCGGATGAATGCGTGGAGCAGATCGACATCGGCGGACCGGCCATGGTGCGGGCCGCGGCGAAGAATCACGCCCGGGTCGCCGTCGTGACCGATCCGTCGATGTACGGGGCGGTAGCGGACGCGCTGCGAGCGGGCGGGTTCACGCTGGAGCAGCGCCGCCGGCTCGCCGCGCAGGCCTACGCTCGCACCGCGGCCTATGACGTCGCTGTGGCATCCTGGTTCGCCTCGGCCTATGCGCCCGACGCCACCGCGATGGCCACCGGCTGGCCGGACGTGATCGGCTCGCTGTGGGCCCGTCACGAGGTGCTCCGTTACGGCGAGAACCCGCACCAGCGAGCCGCGCTGTACACATCGGGCCTGGGCCAGGACGGCATCGCAGGCGCCGAGCAGCTGCACGGCAAGGCGATGTCCTACAACAACTACGTGGACGCTGACGCGGCGCGCGGGGCGGCCTGCGACTTCGCCGAGCCCTGCGTGGCGATCATGAAGCATTCCAATCCCTGCGGGATCGCGATCGGCACTGACCTCGCCGATGCCCACCGCAAGGCCCATAACTGTGACCCGGCCTCGGCTTACGGCGGCGTCATCGCGGCTAACGGGGTGGTGACCGCCGATCTCGCCCGGCAGATCGCCGAGGTATTCACGGAGGTTCTCGTCGCTCCCGGCTTCGAGCCCGCCGCACTGGACATCCTGACGGCGAAGAAGAACCTGCGGCTGCTGCGCTGCCCGCCGCCGGACCGCTCAGCAGGCGTGCAGTGGCGCCCGGTCAGCGGCGGCATGCTACTGCAGTCCGCCGACCGGGCCGACGAGCCAGGCGACGATCCGGCGGGCTGGCGGCTGATGGCCGGGCCTGCGGTGACCGACGCCGCGCTGCGCGATCTCGCCTTCTGCTGGCGGGCATGCCGCATCGTTAAGTCGAACGCCATCCTGCTCGCGTCCGGGGGAGCGTCGGTCGGCATCGGCATGGGCCAGGTCAACCGGGTGGACGCGGCCCGGCTGGCCGTCACGCGAGCCGGCCACCGGGCGCGCGGCTCGGCCGCGGCGAGCGACGCGTACTTCCCCTTTCCCGATGGCCTGCTCGTGCTCGCCGAAGCGGGCGTGGGCGCCGTCGCGGAACCGGGCGGGTCGGTGCGCGACGGTGAGGTGATCGAGGCCGCGAGCGCCGCCGGGATCAGCCTCTACTTCACCGGTGTGCGGCACTTCTGGCACTGACCGTCCGGGCGCTCGGGCACAATGGACCGCGATGAGCGCACGCATCCTGGACGGCAAGGCGGCCGCCGCCGAGATTCGCGATGACCTGACGCGAAGAGTCGGTGAACTGGCGCGTCACGGCCGCACTCCCGGCCTCGGCACCGTGCTGGTCGGTGACGATCCTGGCAGCCGCGTCTACGTCAACGCCAAGCACAGGGACTGCGCGCAGGTAGGGATACTCAGCATCCGTCGCGACCTGCCGGCCGACGCCAGCCAGCGGCAGGTCGAGGACGCCGTCGACGAGCTGAACGCCGACCCGGCGTGCACCGGTTACATCGTCCAGTTGCCGCTGCCGCCAGGGCTTGACCCGCAGCGGGTGCTGGAGCGGATGGACCCGGCGAAGGATGCCGACGGGCTGCATCCGGTCAACCTCGGCCGGCTGGTGCTGGGCGAGCCCGGCCCGCTGCCGTGCACGCCGCACGGGATCGTGCGGCTGCTCCGCCGCTACGACGTGCCGGTGGCCGGCGCCGAGGTGACCGTGATCGGCCGCGGCATCACCGTCGGCCGCTCGCTCGGGCTGGTGCTGACCCGACGCAGCGAGAACGCGACCGTGACGCTGTGCCACACGGGCACCAAGGACCTCGCCGCCCATACCAGGACCGCCGACATCATCGTGGTGGCCGCGGGCAGGCCAGGACTGCTGACGGCGGACATGGTCCGGCCCGGCGCGGCGGTGCTTGACGTGGGCATTACCAGGACAGACGCCGGGCTCGTCGGCGACGTCGACCCAGGGGTCGCCGAGGTGGCTGGCGACCTCGCGCCGATGCCCGGCGGAGTCGGCCCGATGACCAGGGCGATGCTGCTGTCCAACGTGGTCGAGGCGGCGGGATTCCGCGGCTGACCGCCGCGCCCGCCGCGGTTGAACGCCGCGCCCGCCGGGGCCGGGAAAGCGTGGCGGCGACTGACTACCAGCGAGTAACATAGTCCGTGCGCACCGATCCGGAGTACCCTGCGCGCAGGCCGATGGCCTTCTTTTGACAGGCTTTACCTGCCTGGCTCCCGCGCGGCCCACCCGGACCGCGGGCCCCCGGGGCGCGCAGCTTGACAGAGGGAGGTCGGCCGCCGGTCATGAACATCGTCGTCTGCGTGAAGCAGGTACCCGACACGGGGTCGGAGCGCACGCTCAGGCCCGCCGACTCCACCGTGGACCGCGAGGGCGCGGACGCGCTGATCAACGTGCTCGACGAGTACGCGATCGAGGAGGGGCTGCGGCTGGCCGAGGCGCACGGCGGCGAGGTGACGATCCTGTCGATGGGCCCGCCGAGGGCGAGCGAGTCCATCCGTAAGGCACTCTCCATGGGAGCTGACAAGGCGGTGCACATCGTCGACGACGGGCTGGCCGGCTCGGACGCCGCGGCGACCTCCGAGGCGATCGCCGCCGCGCTCGGCAGGATCGGATTCGACCTGGTCATCCTGGGGTCAGAATCGACGGACGCCAGGATGGGCGTGCTTGCCGCAATGCTGGCCGAGCGCCTCGGCCTGCCGCAGATGTCCCTCGCCAGCGAGGTGGAGATCGACGGCCAGGCGATCAGGATCCACCGCCAGGCCGACTACGGCTATGACAAGGTCGAGGCCAGCCTTCCCGCCGTGCTCAGCGTGGTCGAGAAGATCAACGAGCCGCGCTACCCGTCCTTCAAGGGGATCATGGCGGCGAAGAAGAAGCCGGTCGAGACGCTCAGCCTCGCGGACCTCGGGATCGACCCCGCCCGCGTCGGCCTCGCCGCCAGCGGCACGGAGGTGGTGAGCTTCGCGAAGCGGCCGCCCCGGCAGGCCGGCACCATCATCAAGGACGACGGCGACGGCGGCGAGAAGGCGGCGGAGTTCCTCGCCGCGCAGAAGTTCATCTGAGCCGAAGCCCATCTGAGCCAGTTTCATCGGGCCGAAGCCCATCTGAGCCGACCTGACCAGGTCCCAGCGGAAGGCTGCCACTCATGGCTGAAATCCTGGTTCTCGCCGAGCATTCCGGCGAGACCGTCAAGAAGGTCACCTGCGAGCTGCTGACCCTGGCCCGCCGGTTCGGCGAGCCAGCCGTGGTCTGGGCCGGGCCGGGTGCCGAGGCGGCCAGGGACCGGCTGGCCGAGTTCGGGGCGGCCAAGGTCTACGTCGCGGCAGGCGAGGAATTCGATGAGTACGTCGTGGCCCCGAAAGCTGAGCTGCTGGCCGGCCTGGTCGCGGCAGCCTCGCCGGCCGCGGTGCTGGTGGCCAGCACGCCAGAGGGCAGGGAGATCGCCGCCAGGCTGGCGGTCAGGACCGGATCCGGGCTGATCACCGACGCGGTGGGCATCGACGAGGGCCTGGTGGCCGAGCTGTCGATCTTCGGCGGCGCGATCGTCGTGCATTCCAGGGTCACGTCCGGCACGCCGATCATCGCCGTCCGGCCGAACGCCACCACTCCCGAGCCGGCGCCGGGAGCGGCCGAGATCGTGCCCGCGGGCACCGGCGTCAGCGACGCGGCAAAGGGCGCCCGGGTCACCGGGCGGGTCGTGCAGGAAGGCGGCGAGCGGCCGGAGCTTGCCGAGGCGTCGATCGTCGTCTCCGGTGGCCGCGGCATGGGCAACGCGGAGAACTTCGCCATGATCGAGAAGCTGGCCGACACGCTCGGCGCCGCGGTCGGCGCGTCCAGGGCGGCCACCGACGCGGGCTGGTACCCGCATCAGTTCCAGGTCGGGCAGACCGGCAAGACGGTCTCGCCGCAGCTGTACATCGCCATCGGCATCTCGGGCGCCATCCAGCACCGGGCGGGCATGCAGACGTCAAAGACGATCATGGTGGTCAACAAGGACGCCGAGGCCCCGATCTTCGAGCTGGCCGACTTCGGCGTCGTCGGTGACCTGTTCTCGGTGGTCCCGCAGCTGATCGACGGGATACAGCAGCGGTCCGGAGGCTGAGCAGCGGGCCGGCCAGCCGGCGCACCGGTCAGCTGGCTGGCTGGTCAGTTAGCCGACCGTCATCACGCCTGTCCCGACTAGGCTGAGGCAGTCATGGTTTATCCCGAGAACGCCAGCGACCGCCGGTCAGCGGGCGACAGTGTCGTGTACCTCGATCACGCGGCGACCACGCCGATGCTGCCCGAGGCCATTTCGGCGATGACCGAGGAACTGGCCCGGCTCGGCAACCCCTCGTCACTGCACAACCAGGGCCGCCGGGCCCGCCGGGTGGTCGAGGAATCGCGTGAGCAGATCGCCGAGGCCTATGGCGCGCGGCCGAGCGAGGTGGTCTTCACCAGCGGCGGCACCGAGGCGGACAACCTGGCAGTCAAGGGACTGTTCTGGGCACGGCGCGACGCCAGCCGGGAATTCCGGCGGGTGCTGGCGACCTCGGTGGAGCACCACGCGGTCCTCGACTCCGTGGGCTGGCTGGCCGATCACGAAGGAGCCGACGCGTGCTGGCTCCCGGTCGACGCCGCCGGGGCGCTCAGCCCGGAGGTGCTGCGCGAGTTCATCGACCGCGATCCGGGCGGCGTGGCGCTGATCAGCGTCATGTGGGCGAACAACGAGGTAGGAACGGTTCAGCCGATAGCCGAGCTGGCGGCCGTCGCCCGTGACTACCAGATCCCCTTCCACAGTGATGCCGTCCAGGCGGCGGGCCAGCTGCCGGTCAGCCTGGCCGGCAGCGGGGCCACCGCGCTGACCATCACCGGGCACAAGATCGGGGGGCCGGTCGGCGCGGGCGCGCTGCTGCTGCGGCGGGGCGCGGATCTGATGCCGGTCCTGCATGGCGGCGGCCAGGAGCGGGACGTGCGGTCCGGCACCCTCGACGCCCCGGCAATCAGGGCCTTCGCCACCGCGGTGGAAATCTCGCGGATGCGCGCCGACGACGAGGCGAAGCGGGTGGCGGCGCTGCGCGACGACCTGATCGCGCGGGTGCTCGCCCAGGTGCCCGACGCGCTGCTGAACGGCTCGCCGCCGGGACCGGGCCGGCTGCCAGGCAACGCGCATTTCTCGTTTCCCGGCTGCGAGGGCGACGCGCTGCTGATGCTGCTCGACGCCAGGGGTATCTCCTGCTCCACCGGCTCCGCCTGCACGGCGGGCGTGGCCCAGCCGAGCCACGTGCTGCTGGCGATGGGCGCCGACGAGGCCAGGGCCCGCGGCTCGCTGCGGTTCTCGCTCGGCCATACGTCCGCGCAGCACGACGTGGACGCCCTCGCAGCCGTGATCGGCGAGGTCGTGGAGCGCGCCCGCCGCGCCACCGCCCGCTGAGCCGGGCCGGCCGAATACCCTGGTAGGCGATGAACCGACTGCGCGTGCTCGCCGCCATGTCCGGCGGCGTCGACTCGGCGGTGGCCGCCGCCAGGGCCGCCGAGGCGGGCCATGACGTCACCGGCGTTCATCTCGCGCTGTCCGCGAACCCGGCCTCGTACCGCAGCGGCGCGCGCGGCTGCTGCACGCTGGAGGACGCCAGGGACGCCCGGCGGGCGGCGGACGTGATCGGCATCCCCTTCTACGTGTGGGACATGGCCGAGCGGTTCCGCGAGGACGTGGTGCGGGACTTCGTCGAGGAGTACGCGCGCGGCAATACCCCCAACCCGTGCCTGCGCTGCAACGAGAAGATCAAGTTTGCCGCGGTGCTCGACCGGGCGGTCGCGCTCGGCTTCGACGTGGTCTGCACCGGCCACCATGCCCGGCTGGCGCCCGCCTGGCGGCAGGGCGGCGCGCCGCGGCTGGCGCGCAGCGTGGACGCGGCCAAGGACCAGTCGTACGTACTCGCCGTGCTGACCAGCGAGCAGCTGGGGCGCGCCATGTTCCCGCTCGGCGGCTGCACCAAGGACGAGGTCCGCCGCGAGGCCGCGGCCAGGGTACTGGCCGTCGCGGACAAGCCGGACAGTCACGACGTGTGCTTCATCGCCGACGGCGACACCAGGAAGTTCCTGCGCGGCCAGCTGGGCGAGGCGCCCGGCCAGATCGTCGACGAGGCGGGTGCCGTGCTCGGCGGCCACGACGGCGCGTACGGCTTCACCGTCGGCCAGCGCCGGGGGCTGCGGATCGGCTACCCGGCGCCGGACGGCAGGCCGCGGTACGTCCTGGACATCTCCCCGGCGTCCGGCACGGTCATGGTCGGCCCGGCCGAATCGCTCGACGTGCGCGAGATCGAGGCGCGGCGCCCGGTATGGACCGGCTGCCCGCCGCCCGCCGGGCCGGTCGGCTGCCTGGTCCAGCTCCGCGCGCACGGCACCGCCTACCCGGCCATTGCCTGGCCGGACGGCGCGGGCCTGCGGATCGCGCTGGGCACGCCAGCCCGCGGCATCGCCCGCGGCCAGGCGGCGGTCCTGTACGACGGCGATACCGTCCTCGGCTCGGCGACGATCACCGGCACCGACCGGACCGCGCGCGCAGCCATCGCCGCCATGGATAACGCCTGATCTCCTGCCCGCCTCATCCGGCCCAGCCGGGCCGGCCCTATTAGGCTCAGCCAGGTGAACCAGGAAACGCCGCCCTTTCCCTGGCCGCCCGGCAGCGCGACCGGCGTCGGCCCGATGCCGGGCACCGACCCTGCCGAGGCCATCGCCGTCGTGCTCGGCGAGCTTCCCGGGTTCCCGCACCTGCCGGAACTGCCCGGGCGCGGGCCGGGAGCAGACCTCACCGGGCGGACCGCCGCACTGCTCGTCGGCCTGGCCGTGGAGACTACCACCCGGGGCTGGCGGTTCGCCGCCAGGCCAGGCCGCGACCTGCGGCACGCGGCCGGCCTGCTGCAGCGTGACCTGGACGCGCTTGAGGAGGTGGCCGGCGACTGCGACACCGCGCTGAAGGTTCAGGTCTGCGGGCCGTGGACGATGGCTGCCACGATCGAGCTGGCCCGCAGCCAGAACCCGGCACTCGCCGACCCCGGCGCCGTGGCCGACCTGACTGACTCGCTGGCCGAGGGCGTCGCCGCGCACGTCGCCGACGTCAGGAAGCGGGTCCCGCGCGCGCTGGTACTGCTGCAGCTCGACGAGCCCGCGCTGCCCGCCGTGCTGGCGGGCAGCGTGCCGACGGCCAGCGGCCTGAACCGGATCGCCGAGACCGACGCGGCGACTACGGCAGCCGCCCTGAGCACTGTCCTGCGGGCCTCGAAGGCATTCGGCATCGTGCACTGCCCCGCCACGGAAATTCCGTTCGGCGTTATCAGGGAATCCGGTGCGGGAGCGGTCGGCTTCGACCTCAGCCTGCTGCGGCGCGAGGATGAGGACGCGCTCGGCGAGGCCGCCGAGGCCGGCCTGGGTTTCCTGGTCGGCGCAGCAGCGACAACCAGTGCAGAACGGAGAGACCGGGCTGACTCCCCCGCGCCGCGCGATACGGCCGCGGAGGTGATCGCCGTGTGGCGCCGGATCGGGCTGCCGGCCGGGACGCTGGCCGCAAGCGTGGTGCTCACCCCAGCCGCCGGGCTGGCCGGCGCATCGCCGGCCGCCGCGCGCGCGGCGCTCGCCCGCTGCCGGGAGGCCGCGAGGATCCTGCCGGAGCTGGTCGAGGAGGGACTCCGATGACCGAGCCGCCCGCCGCCGACGTGCCCGCCGCCGACGTCACCGCGCGGCACCGGCACGCCGAGCTGGCCGAGGAGATCACCGAGCACAACTACCGCTATCACGTGCTCGACTCGCCGCTGGTCTCCGACGCCGAGTACGACGCGCTGATGCGCGAGCTGCGGGAGCTCGAGGAGCGCTACCCGGACCTGCGCACCCCCGACTCGCCGACCCAGAAGGTGGGCGGCGCGATCTCCACCGACTTCACCCCCGTGCAGCACCTGGAGCGGCTGCTCAGCCTGGACAACGCGTTCTCCGCCGAGGAGCTTGACGGCTGGGCGGCACGAGCCGACCGGCTGGGCGCGGCCGCATCGCTGGAGACCGTGGGACCTTACCTGTGCGAGCTGAAGATCGACGGCCTGGCGATCGCCCTGGTGTACCGGGACGGGAAGCTGGTCCGGGCGGCGACCAGGGGCGACGGGGTCACCGGTGAGGACGTGACGCCGAACGTCAAGACGATCGCCGCGGTCCCCGCCCGGCTGGCCGGCGCCGGCTGGCCGGACACCCTGGAGGTGCGGGGCGAGGTGTTCCTGCCGGTTACCGCGTTCCATGAGCTGAACGCGCGGCTGACCGAGGCAGGCAAGGCGGCGTTCGCCAACCCGCGCAACTCCGCCGCCGGATCGCTGCGGCAGAAGGACCCGCGGGTGACCGCGACCCGGGCGCTCGGCCTGATCGTGCACGGGCTGGCCGTGCCCGGCGCGGACACCGGCGGCAGCGGCATGCCGGCCCCGGACGCCGCTGGCCTGCCGGCCGCCGCGGCCACCCAGTCCGGCTGGTACGGGCTGCTGCGCGGCTGGGGCCTGCCGGTCAGCGATCTCGTCCAGGTGGTCGATGACCTGGACGGGGTCCGGGGCTACATCGAGCATTACCGCGAGCACCGGCACGACCCGCCGTACGAGATCGACGGGGTCGTCGTCAAGCTCGACCGGCTGGCCGTGCAGCGCGCGCTCGGCGCGACCAGCAGGGCGCCGCGCTGGGCGATCGCGTATAAGTACCCGCCGGAGGAGGTCACCACCCGGCTGCTGGACATCCGCGTCAACGTCGGCCGGACGGGGAGAGTGACCCCGTTCGCCGTGATGGAGCCGGTGAAGGTCAGCGGCTCGACCGTGGACAGGGCCACCCTGCACAACGCCGACGAGGTGGCCCGTAAGGGCGTGCTGATCGGCGACATGGTGGTGCTGCGCAAGGCCGGCGACGTGATACCCGAGGTGGTCGGGCCGGTCGCCGACCTGCGGACCGGCACCGAGCGGGCGTTCGACTTCCCCTCGGCCTGCCCGTCCTGCGGGACCGCACTGGCCCGTGCGGAGGACGAGGTCGACTGGCGCTGCCCGAACGCCAGGACCTGCCCGGCGCAGTTGCGCGAGCGGCTGTTCACCCTGGCCGGCCGTGGCGCGCTGGACGTCGAGGTGCTCGGGTACGAGGCCGTGGTGGCGCTGCTGGAGGCGGGCCTGGTCGCCGACGAGGGAGACATCTTCGGGCTGACCGCCGACGCCCTGGCCGGCTGCCCGTTCTTCGTGAACAAGGACGGCGCGCTGACCGCGAACGCGGCCAAGCTGGTGCGCAACCTCGCGGAGGCGCGCAGCCGCCCGCTCTGGCGGATCCTGGTCGCGCTGTCGATCAGGCACGTCGGCCCGACCGCGGCCCGCGCGCTGGCCACCGAGTTCGGCTCCGTGGACGCGATCGCCGCGGCGGCCGCCGAGCAGCTGATCGCCGCCGAGGATGTCGGCCCGACGATCGCCGCCTCGGTGATCGACTGGTTCGCCGTGGACTGGCACCAGGCGATCGTGGCGAAATGGCGCGCCGCAGGAGTCGTGCTCGCCGATCCCGATTTCGCCGGCGGCTCCCGCGTTGCCCGGCCGCTGACCGGCGTGACGGTGGTCATCACCGGCACCCTGGGCGGGTTCAGCCGGACCGAGGCCGGCGAGGCGGTGCAGCGTCTCGGCGGGAAGGTCGCTGGCTCGGTCTCGAAGAAGACCGACTTCGTCGTGGCCGGGGAGAACCCGGGCTCCAAGTACGACAAGGCCGTATCGCTCGGCGTGCCCATCCTGGACGACGACGGCCTCGTGATCCTGCTCGAGCAGGGGCCGGACGCGGCGCGCGCCGCCGCGGTGCCGGCCGACGGGGCCTGACCTGCGCGGGAGCCTGCGCGACCTGCGCAGGAGCCTGCCCGGGCCGGCCGGACCGCGGGCCGTGACCCACCATAGCGGGGCGAATGGCTGTAACGGATAGTATGCAATTGGCTTCGGCAAGTGCGAATTTCGCCGTACGCTGCTCGGAGGCACCAGGAGCAGTTGCTTGCAGCGGCGGTTGCCCCACGCGTGAGGATGGCCATGAAGGACCCGAACGACACCAGGGACATCGGCCCGCGGATCGGCTCGCCGCTCTGGCTGCACATGACCTCGGTGACGATCGCTGGCGGCGTGCTTCTCGGCTGGGCGCTCACCAGGCTCGGCCTGGCCGGCCTGAGTCAGCTGGCGGGCAATCCGAGGTTCTGGGTGATCGCGGTGCTCGTCGTGGTCGGCGAGGTACGGCCGATCGTGACGCCGGGCAGGGCGGGCCCGGCCGCGCCCGTCGTGTCGCTCGCCTTCAGCTTCGCCGCCCTGCTCTGCTGGGGATTCCCCGTCGCCGCGCTGCTCCGGGTGATTTCCACGACGTTAGTCGGCGTCGCGCAGCGCAAGGCGCCGCATCGCATCGCCTTCAACGCGGCCCATCTCACGCTCGGCCTGGGCGCCGCCGGGCTGGCCCTGGCCGGGGCCGGGCTGCATCCGGCGCCCGCACATCCCTGGCTGCCGAGCGGCGCCGGGCTGCCGGCTGTCGCGCTGGCCGCGATCGCCTACTTCGCCGTCAGCTTCCTGCTGGTCGCGGGCGCGGTCGCGCTGCATTCGCGTGTCCCGTACGGGCGGACGCTCCGCGCCCGGCTGCCGTACCAGGCCTTCGCCAGCTTCGTCCTGCTGTCCGTCGCGCCGCTGATCGTCGTCGTGGTCAGCCGCTCGCCGCTGCTGCTCGTGCTGTTCCTGCTACCGCTGACCGCGATCCACGTCAATGCCGGGATCTCGGTTGAGCGAGAGCGTCAGGCCCATCATGACGAGCTGACCGGCCTGTCCAACCGCAAGCTGCTCGTGCGCAAGACCGAGGAAGCGCTGGCCGAGGCGTCGCGGTCGGGTAGCACGGTCGGGTTCCTGCTCCTCGACCTGGACCGCTTCAAGGAGGTCAACGACACGCTCGGGCATCCGGCCGGTGACCAGCTGCTGCGGATGGTGGCTAACCGGCTGACGCACAGCGTCCGGCCCGGCGACGTGGTGGCACGGCTCGGCGGTGACGAGTTCGCCGTGCTGCTGCCCCCGGTGCGCGACGTGGCCGCGGCCCGGGAGGTCGCGTCCCGGCTGCGCGTCGCCATCGCCGAGCCGATCCGCCTTGAGGGGATGTCGATCGAGATCGAGGCGAGCGTCGGGCTGGCGCTCTACCCGGCCGACGCGGACCGGTTCGAGCTGCTGATGCAGCGCTCTGACGTGGCGATGTACGTGGCGAAGGAGCGCCGAAGTGGGGTGGAGCGGTACGTCGCCGACTCCGACCGCAACTCCCCGGCCCGGCTGGCGCTGCTCGGGGACCTGCGCCGCGGCATCGACCGGGACGAGCTCGAGCTGCAGTTCCAGCCCAAGGTCCTGCTCAGGGACAACCGGACCGCGGGGATGGAGGCCCTGGTCCGCTGGCGGCACCCGGTGCGCGGCGTGATGGCGCCGGATGAGTTCATCCCGATGGTCGAGCAGTCCTACCTGATGCGCGACCTCACCGCCCGCGTGGTGGACATGGCACTCACCCAGGCCTCGCTCTGGTGGCGGGACGGCATGCCGGTGCAGCTCTCGCTGAATGTCGCCGCCAGGGACCTGCTGGACGCCGGGCTCGCCGAGACGATCTCCGGCGGGCTCGCCAGGGCCGGCCTGCCGCCGGAGGCTGTCCTGCTCGAGATCAATGAGGGGGTGCTGACGAGCGAGCCCGCCCGCGCCGCCGCCGCGGCGAAGGTTCTGGCCGCGCTGGGCGTCTCGCTGAGCCTTGACGACTTCGGCACGGGATACGCCTCGCTTGTCCGGCTCAGGCAGCTGCCGGTCAGCGAGGTGAAGATCGATTCGTCATTCATCGGCAAATTACTAGACTCCGCCGACGACAAGGTGATCGTCCGCTCCATCGTGGGCCTCGTGCACGCCCTCGGCATCCGCTCCGTCGCCGAGGGCGTCGAGTCGGTCGAGGTGGCGGACGCGCTGCGGGCGATGGGCTGCGACATGGCTCAGGGGTGGCATTTCAGCGAGCCGCTCAGCCCGGCGCATGCCACCGCGTGGCTCAGGGAGCACGCCGTGCCCGCCCGGCGCCAGAAGGCGACGCCGGCCGCCCGCGCTATCAGCATGCCGCGCCAGGTCGCGCCGCGGCGGCTATCCGGCACCGCTGCCCAGCCACCGCCCCGGCCCTCAGGGTCAATGGCGTCGGCCCGCCGCCGCCCCGGCCCTCAGGGTTAATGGCGCCGGCCCGCCGCCGCCCCGGCCCTCAGGGTCAATGGCGCCGGCCCGCCGCCGCCCCGGCCCTTAAGATGGCGTCCATGTCTATTACCCGCGAGCAGGTCGCGCACCTGGCCACGCTGTCGCGGCTCGCGCTCAGCGCGGAAGAGCTCGACCGATTCGCCGGCCAGCTCGACGTGATCATCGCCGCGGTGGCCAGGGTGCAGGAGGTCGCCGCCGACGGGATACCGCCGACGACGCACGCGGTGCCCCTGACGAACGTGTTCCGCGAGGATGTCATCGTGCCGCCGCTGGGCGCTGACGCCGCGCTTGACCAGGCGCCGGCGGCGGAACGCGGCAGGTTCCGTGTCCCGCGCATCCTGGCGGAGGACTGATCATGGGCGGCGAGCTGACCAGGATGACGGCCGCCGGGATCGCGGCGTCGGTGGCGGCAGGCGACGTGTCGGCGGTCGAGGTCACCCGGGCGCACCTGGACCGGATCGAGGCCGTCGACGCCGGCCTGCACGCCTTCCTGCACGTGGCGGCGGACGGCGCGCTGCGGGCCGCCCGCGCGGTGGACGAGCGGCGCGCGGCCGGCCAGCCGCTCGGCCCGCTCGCGGGAGTCCCGGTCGCGCTCAAGGACGTGTTCACCACCACCGACATGCCGACGACCTGCGGGTCGCGCATCCTGGCGGGCTGGCGGCCGCCCTACGACGCGACCGTCACCAAGCGGCTCAGGCGGGCCGGGCTCGTCATTCTCGGTAAGACCAACATGGACGAGTTCGCCATGGGCTCCTCCACCGAGAACTCGGCGTTCGGGCCCTCGCGCAACCCGTGGGATCTGCGCCGGGTACCCGGTGGCTCGTCCGGCGGTTCAGCCGCCGCGGTTGCCGCGTTCGAGGCACCGCTGGGCGTCGGCACCGACACTGGGGGATCGATCCGCCAGCCCGGGGCGGTCTGCGGGATCGTCGGGGTGAAGCCAACCTACGGGGGCTCCTCCCGGTATGGCGTGGTGGCGTTCGCCTCCTCGCTGGACACGCCGGGACCGCTGGCGCGCACGGTGCTGGACGCCGCGCTGCTGCACGAGGCCATGTCCGGGCACGACCCACGGGATTCGACATCGGTGGACGCCCCGGTCCCGCCCGTGGTGGCCGCCGCCCGGCAGGCCGACGTCGCCGGGCTGCGCATCGGCGTGGTGACCGAGCTCGGCGGCGAGGGGTATCAGCCCGGCGTTACCGCCAGATTCGCCGAGGCAGTGGAGCTGCTCGAGTCGCTGGGCGCAAAGATCTCCGAGGTCTCCTGCCCCCACTTCAGTTACGCGCTGCCCGCCTACTACCTGATCGCGCCCAGCGAGTGCTCGTCGAACCTGGCCCGCTTCGACGCGATGCGCTACGGCCTGCGGGTCGGGGACGACGGCACCCGCAGCGCCGAGGAGGTCATGTCGCTGACCCGCGCCGCAGGGTTCGGTGCCGAGGTCAAGCGCCGGATCATGCTCGGCACGTACGCCCTGTCCAGCGGCTACTACGACGCCTATTACGGCAAGGCACAGCAGGTCCGGACACTGATCACGCGGGACTTCGACGCGGCATTCGAGCAGGTCGATGTGCTGATATCGCCAGCCACCCCGACGACGGCGTTTCCCCTCGGTGAACGGGTCGACGACCCGATGGCCATGTACCTGGCCGATCTCTGCACGATCCCGTCGGATCTGGCGGGCAACGCCGCGTTGTCGGTGCCCTGCGGGCTTGCGCCCGAGGACGGTCTGCCCGTCGGCCTGCAGATCATGGCGCCCGTGCTCGCCGACGACCGGCTCTACCGGGTCGCGGCGGCCGTGGAAGCCGCGCTCGACCAGCGCAGGGGGCATCCGCTGCTCGACGAGGCGACCGGGCTCGACGAGGAGGCGGCGCGATGACTCCCGCCGTGGCGCTTGTCCCCTACGACGAGGCCGTCGCCAGGTACGAGCCGGTCATCGGGCTAGAGACGCACGTCGAGCTCGGGACGGTGTCGAAGATGTTCTGCGGCTGCCCTGCCGGGTTCGGCGCGGAGCCGAATGCCGCCGTCTGCCCGGTCTGCCTTGGCCTGCCGGGCTCACTGCCCGTGGCCAACCGGGCCGCCATCGAGTACACGATCAGGATCGGGCTGGCGCTGAACTGCTCGATCGCCTCGTGGTGCCGGTTCGCCAGGAAGAACTACTTCTACCCGGACATGCCCAAGGACTTTCAGATCTCGCAGTATGACGAGCCGCTGTGCACCGACGGCTGGCTGGACGTCACCGTCGACGGGGCCGCGTTCAGGATCGGGATCGAGCGGGTCCACCTGGAGGAGGACACCGGCAAGTCGCTGCACGTCGGCGGGGCGACCGGCCGGATTCACGGGGCGGACTACTCACTCGTCGACTACAACAGGGCGGGCATCCCGCTGGTCGAGGTCGTCACCAAGCCCGTGCCCGGTACCGGCGCGCTCGCTCCCCTGGTCGCCCGCGGCTACGTCACGGAGCTGCGCGAGGTGCTCAGGGCGCTCGGGGTATCCGACGTCCGGATGGAGGAAGGCTCGCTGCGCTGCGACGTCAACACCTCGCTGTCGCCGGCTGGCTCCGGCGTCTGGGGGACTCGCACCGAGACCAAGAACGTCAACTCGCTGCGCTCCGTCGAGCGGGCCGTGCGGTCCGAGATCGAGCGGCAGGCCGCCGTTCTCGACGCTGGTGGCAGGGTTGTCCAGGAGACCAGGCACTTCCAGGAGGAGAGCGGCCTCACCACCCCGGGCCGGAGCAAGGAGGAGGCGCAGGACTACCGGTACTTCCCCGAGCCTGACCTGGTTCCTGTCGCGCCGTCGGCGGAATGGGTCGAGCAGCTCCGGGCCACGCTGCCCGAGCTGCCAGCGGCCCGGCGGGCCCGGCTGCGAGCCGACTGGGAGCTGCCGGACGCGGACATGGCCGCGCTCGGCAACGCCGGGGCGCTGGACCTGGTGGAGGCGACCGTCGCGGCGGGCGCGACGCCAGCCGGCGCGCGCAAGTGGTGGCTCGGTGAGCTATCCAGGCACGCCAACGAGTCCGGCGTCGAGCTGGCCGCCCTCGCGGTGACGCCCGCCCAGGTGGCCAGGATCGCCGAGCTCGCGTCCGGCGCGCTCAACGACAAGCTCGCCCGGCAGGTGCTCGACGGCGTGCTGGCCGGCCAGGGCTCCCCGGACGAGATCGTGGCTGCCCGCCGCCTCGCGGTGGTCAGCGATGACGCGACGCTGCTCGCCGCCGTGGATGCGGCCATCGCCGCCAACCCGGAGGTGGCCACGAGGATACGGGCCGGCAAGACGGCGGCGGCCGGGGCGCTCGTCGGGGCCGTGATGAAGGCGACCAGGGGCCAGGCCGACGCTGCCCGGGTCCGCGAGCTGGTCCTGCAGCGCCTCAGCCAGCCGTAGGCTGCCGCTCCGGGATCGGCTGAGGACGCAGGACACCCTATTTTTCGCCGGGATGTCGATAGGGGCCTGCCCCGTTCGTGTGAGAGATGAGGAGCCGGCCCGGGGCCGGCGATCAGCCGCCCCAACTCGCGCGGACCGGAACCGGTAAGTTGGCCGGTCCGCCAGATAGGAGAACCCCGATGAAGCAGTACTTGCTCAGCGTGCACTCTGTCGAGGGCGGCGCCCCGCGGCCGCCCGAGGCAATGCAGCAGGCATACCAGGATGTGGCCGCCCTTAACACGGAGCTCCAGGAAGCCGGGGCATGGGTGTTCGCCGGCGGGCTGCACCCGCCGAGCACCGCCACGGTGGTCCGGGTGCAGGACGGCGCGGTGCTGATCACCGACGGCCCGTTCGCGGAGGGCAAGGAGCAGATCGGCGGGTTCTGGGTGATCAGGGCGGCTGATCTGGACGCCGCGCTCGAGTGGGCCGCCAGGGCCGCCCGAGCGTGCGCCGAGCCGGTCGAGGTGCGGCCGTTCCAAGAGGAAGCCGGGGACTGACAACGGATGCCGGCCGACGACGCGACCGCTATCGAGCGAGTCTTCCGCGCGGAATACGGTCGCGCCGTGGCGGTCCTGGTCCGGGTGTTCGGTGACATCGACATTGCCGAGGAGGCAGTCCAGGAGGCGTTCGCCGTGGCGGTCCAGCGGTGGCCGCCGGATGGCATGCCGCCAAGCCCGGCTGGATGGATCATCACCACGGCCCGGAACCGGGCCATCGACCGGCTCCGCCGTGAGGCCTCCCGCGACGACCGGCACGCCCAGGCCCAGCTGCTGCACGCGCGCGACGAGCCCGCCGAGGAGGCAGCCGTGAGTGACGACCGGCTCCGCCTCATCTTCACCTGCTGCCACCCGGCACTCGCGCCCAGCGCCCAGGTCGCACTGACGCTGCGGCTGCTGGGAGGCCTCGGTACCGCGGAGATCGCGCGCGCGTTCCTGGTGCCCGAACCCACGATGGCCCAGCGGCTTGTCCGGGCCAAAGGCAAGATCCGCGCGACCGCCATCCCCTACCGGGTGCCCACTGAAGCTGAGCTCCCCCATCGCCTGCCGGCCGTGCTGGCCGTCATCTACCTCATCTTCAACGAGGGTCACACGGCAAGCTCCGGCGATCAGCTCGTCCGCGACGACCTCTGCGCGGAGGCCATCCGGCTCGCCCGCCTGCTGGCCGCGCTGATGCCCGACGAGCCGGAGGTCATGGGGCTCCTCGCCCTGGTGCTGCTGATCCAGGCCCGCAGAGCCGCCCGCACCGCCTCCGACGAGGTGCTGGTGGTCCTGGCCGATCAGGATCGCGCAAGGTGGGACCGTGGCCTGATAGCGGAGGGCCAGGCCATCGTCCGGGCATGCCTGCGCCGCGACCAGCCGGGGCCCTACCAGATCCAGGCGGCTATCAACGCCGTTCATAGTGACGCGGCCAGCGCCGCTGATACCGACTGGCGCCAGATCCTCCGGCTCTACGACCACCTCCTCGTGCTGGCTCCCGGCCCCGTGGTCGCGCTGAACCGCGCCGTCGCCGTGGCCGAGGTCGACGGGCCAGAGACGGCCCTTGGCGTCCTGGATGACCTGCACCTGGACGGCTACCACCTGTTCCACGCCATCCGGGCCGATCTGCTCCGGCGGCTCGGACGCAGCACCGACGCGTCGGCCGCCTACGATGCGGCCATCGCGCTCACCGCCAACACCGCCGAGCGGACTTTCCTGCAACGCCGTCGTCGCGGGATCACCCACGGCGGGTGAGTGCCGGTAGCCTCCCATGGGACGCTGCGTCCTGGCAGGTCTGCCGGAAGGGCTAGCGCTTCGCGGAAACGCGCTGCGCCACGGACAAGCGAGGTGGCCTCGTGCTGACATGGGTGCCGACGGAGCAGGTCGCCGAGGCGCTGACCGGGCTTCCTGGCGTGACCATCGAGGTCGTGAACCCGGATGGCGGCGGTCCGCCGGCCGGCGGCACCCCGCCCGGCGGCGGCCAGTCGGAGGGCGGCGGCCTGCCCGATCGCGCGTTGCCCGCCAGCGCCGCCGAAGCGTTGCCCGCCAGCGCCGCCGACGTCGAGTTCTACATCCCGCCGTTCTTTCCCCGGCCGGCGTCGATCGCGGCGATGCGGCAGATGCCGCGGCTCCGGGTGGTGCAGGCGCTGACGGCCGGGATCGACCTGCTCAGGCCGCATGTTCCCGCCGGCGCGGTGCTGTGCAACGCGCGGGGAGCGCACGACGCGGGCACGGCCGAATGGGTCGTCGCCGCGATCCTCGCGTCGATCAGGCGGTTCCCCTACTTCGCCGGCGAGCAGGCCGCTGCCCGGTGGAGCTACCGGTTCACCGGCTGCCTGGCCGGGAAGACCGTGCTGATTGTCGGCTACGGCTCGATCGGCGCCGCGGTCGAGCGGCGGCTGAGCGGCTTCGATGTCGAGGTCCGCCGGGTGGCCCGGCACGCGCGCGACGGCGTGCACCCGATCGCCGGCCTTCCCGCGCTGCTGCCCGAGGCCGACGTCGTGGTTCTGCTGGCCCCGGTCACGGCGGCGACGATCGGCATGGTGGACGCGGGGTTCCTGGCCCGGATGAAGGATGGCGCGCTGTTCGTCAACGCGGCCAGGGGCTCGCTCGTCGTCACCGACGACCTGCAGGACGAACTGCGCACCGGCCGCTTGAACGCGGTGCTTGACGTCACCGCCCCTGAGCCGCTCGGCCCTGAGCATCCCCTGTGGGCCATGCCCAATGTCTTCATCACGCCGCACGTGGCCGGTTCGACCCCGGTCTCGGGCAGGGCGGCGCTGGACTTCGCCCGGGCCCAGGTGCAGCGTTTTTGTGCCGGCCAGCCGCTCCTGAACGTGATCACCGGCGAATACTGAGCCGCTTGGCACCCGCCGGGAGGCGCTAGTGCCGGTGGGGCCTCGCTGAACGACGGGAGGTATCCCGCGGCGCCGGGGACGCGGCGACGGATCGGTGCAGCCGGACAACGCACTCCGGGCTGCCGCACGACTGGCCGGAGCCGAGCCGCGGCCGGCCACATGAGCACGGCGGGCGCGGGCAGGTTCGCTCCAGCGGGACTGGCCAGGACACCAGCTCGTCCCCGATCGTGACAACCCGCCGAACCCGGCCGCGCGGCAGCGCCAGCCACTCGGTCATCGATGATTCCGGTCCACCTTAAGGACCTTATCCCGGCGAGCGGCGCGCGACGTGGCAATGATCTGCAACGGTCACCGACCGCTCGCGGGTTCCCCGGCTGATCCCGGCCGCGCTGTGCAGGCTGACCGGCCGGAATCCCGGCTTGAGCCTCCGCCGCGATGGTGCGCAGCACGCCGATGGTCTTGCTGTCGTGGGACTCCCACTGGACCGGCGGCCCGTGGCCCGGCGCCGTGAAGAACGGGTAGAACACCTGGTAGTTGTCGCTCAGCGCCGCGCGGGCCGCCGGGCCGGCCGCGGCCTGCCGCCCGCCCGGCCCGCCGCAGCGGATTCTGCCGCACTACATTCGCCTTCTCTCAATCGAAGCGTGACCTCCGGCACGTAGAGTGAGCCCACATCACGTATCGCGAGAGCGCGTCCAGCTCGCCGGTGATCCCAGGCATTCCGGCTATTACGAATTCCGGGCCGGCCAGCCGTGAGCCGCAGCGCAGCGGCGCGATTCAGGACGCGAGCCCGGCGGGCCCACAAGGCCAGCCGGGCTCGTCATTGGCGGCGGACTTGGCATGAGGAGGCACGGTGCGCTCGGTCCCATCCGGGGACGCCCGATGAGCCCGGCCGTGCTGGCAGAAGCGGCGGTCGCGGCGGTCGCAGCGACCGCGACTGCCGCGACGCTCTGGCAATACTCGACGAGCCACGAGGCATCCGTTCGGAAGGCCTGCCGGTGGTTCGCGGCTGCGACCGTGGCCTGGGGGACGGGCCTGATCACCCAGCTGGCGCTCAGCGGCCCGCTCGGCGGGACCGCCGTGCCGCTGAACCTCGGTGATCTGCTCTCGCTGCTCGCGCTGCCCGCAATGGCGGCTGGTCTCGTCGCGATGGCAGCAAGCCGGGAGCCGGCCGCGCCGCGGCCGCGGGACGCCCTGGCGCGGCTGGCGGATGGCTACGTGCTCGCGGCTGCGCTCTTCATCATGGGCTGGGTAACGCAGTTCGGATCGATATACCACCGGTCCGGTGACGGCGCGGGAACGTTCGCGCTCGTCCTGATCCATCCGCTGGCCGATCTGGTCGTCCTCGGCATCGTGCTGCCGTACGCGGTCGTCGCTGGCAGGCGAGGGCTCGCGCCGTTCCTCGCGCTGGCCGCCGTCGCGGTGAGTGACACGCTGGCCGTCGGAGCCAGAGTGGCGGCGGCCGGCCCTGGCGGGTGGACGCAGGTCACGCAGCTTGCCGCGTTCTGCCTGCTGGCGGCGGGCCCGCTGGTCGGCGCCGGCCGGGTGCGGTTCCCCAGCGGCCCGGCCCGCGGCCCGGCCCGCGGAGTGACCCTGCTCGCGTATCGCCGCCAGGCCCAGGAGGCCGTAGGCGGCGTGACGACCCTGGTCGCGGCGCTGGCGGCGGCGGCCACCGCGCTGGTGATCATCGTCTGGGCGCTGGCCGGCGGATCCGCTGCCGAGCCGGCGGTCGCGATCACCGGCGGCATCGCGGTACTCGCGCTCGCCGTCAGGATCGCCGGGCTGCTGATCAGGGACAGGGCGGCGGCGGTCACCCGGCAGGACTCCGGCCGCCAGTTCCGCGAGCTCGCCGAACGCATTACCGACGCCGTGCTGGTCTGCGATCTCGACGGCATGATCAGGTACGCCAGCCCGGCGGTCGCCGAGTACGGCTATTCGCCGGAGAAGCTGCAGGGGATGGCGCTGGCCGACCTGATTCATCCCGAGGACCTGCCCGGCGGAGTCAGGTTCGTCGCCGTGGCTGCCGCGCGCCGCCCGGCCGCGGCCAGGTTCCCCTGCCGGGTGCGGTCATCCGACGGGACATGGCGGCACGTCGAGTCCACCGTGTCGCGGTATCACGACCCGGCGATGCCCGACCAGCTGCTCGTCACCGCGCGGGACATGAGCGACCAGGTGGCGCTGCGCCGTCAGGTGACCCACCTGACCTTCCATGACGCGCTGACCGGGCTGCCGAACCGCGCGTACCTGGCGGAACGGGCGAAGGACGCGCTCAGCGGCGGGATCAGGACAGGGCGGGCCGGGGCCATCTTCCTCGATCTGGACGGCTTTACCTCTGTCAACGACTCCGTCGGGCACGGCGCCGGTGACCTGCTGCTCGCCCAGGCCGCGCGCAGGCTGCGCGCCGCTGTCCCGCCGCAGGACACCGTGGCCCGCTGGGGCGGCGACGAATTCGCCGTCCTGGTGGAGCACGCCACCAGCGCGCAGGAGATCGTGGATATCGCCGAGCGGCTGGCCGCGTCCATCGCCGCCACGGCGTTCCGTATCGCTGATCGAGACGTTCCGCTGACGGCCAGCGTCGGCGTTGCCCTGGCTGGCACCGAGGACCCCGCCTACCTGCTGCGCAACGCCGACGTGGCCATGTCGCGCGCCAAGGAGTCCGGCGGCGGGCGGGTGGAGGTCTTCGCCGCGCACATGCACGCGGACGTTGTCCGGCGGCTGGAGCTGGCCAGCGACCTGCGCCGGGCGATCACCGAGAAGGAGCTGCGCCTGGACTATCAGCCGGTGCTGGACCTCGGCACGGCGGCGGTCACCGGCGCGGAGGCCCTGGTCCGCTGGTGGCGCGCGGGGGAGCCCGTCTCCCCGGCGGAGTTCCTTGACGTCGCCGAGGACTCGGGCCTGATCGTGCCGCTCGGTGACTGGGTGCTGCGGGAGGCGTGCGGCCAGGCCGCCGCCTGGCGCGCGTCCGGCCTGGCCATCGGGGTGTCGGTCAACTTCTCGCCGCGGCAGGTGAGCGCCGCCCGGTTCGCCGAGACGGTGCTGACGGCACTGGCCGACAGCGGCCTGGAGCCCGGCGCGCTCACCCTCGAGGTCGCCGAGCGGGTACTGATCGATGGCGCCGGGCCGATGGTCGAAGGGCTGGCCGAGCTCCGCGGCCTCGGCATCAGGCTCGCCATCGACGACTTCGGCACCGGCCACGCCTCCCTGGCATACCTGCGGCGGCTTCCCGTGGACATCATCAAGATCGACCCGTCATTCGTGGCGGGCCTCGGTCATGACCCGACCCTGGCCATGCTGACCCGGACGATCGTCCGGGTCGGGCGTGACCTGGGCATCGAGGTCGTCGCGGAGGGAATCGAGCGACCCGAGCAGCTCGAGCTGCTGCGCGAGATGGGCTGCGGCCTTGGCCAGGGATTCCTGCTGGCCCGGCCGATGGCGGCACGCGAGCTGGAGGCCCTCGTCGGCAGCGCGCCGGCTCACGCCGGAATCCGGGTGGGCTCAGAAGGCCGCCCCGTCAGTTCGTGACGTCCGTGCAGTTCGTGAAGGGTTTCACAAGCTTCGGTAGACTGAGTTCGCCAATCGCCGCCTGACCAACCGCCGCCGTCCCGGGAGCGCTGTGTCCTCACCTGTCGTCCTGATCGCCGAGGAACTCTCCCCGGCCGCGATCGCCCAGCTTGAGTCTGATTTCGACGTCAGGTACGCCGACGGAGCGGACCGCGGCAAGCTGCTCGCCGCGCTGGCCGATGCCGACGCCGTGATCATCCGCAGCGCGACCAGGATCGACGCCGACGCGCTGGCGCACGCGCCGCGGCTGCAGGTGGTGGCGCGGGCCGGCGTTGGCCTGGACAACGTCGACGTCGAGGCGGCCACCAAGGCCGGCGTCATGGTAGTAAACGCGCCAACGTCCAACATAGTCAGCGCCGCCGAGCACGCCGTCGCGCTGCTGCTCTCGGTCGCGCGGAACGTGCCGCAGGCCGCGGCCTCGCTCAAAGGCGGCGAGTGGAAGCGCGCCGCCTTTACCGGCGTCGAGCTGCAGGACAAGGTCGCGGGCATCCTCGGCCTCGGCAGGATCGGGATGCTGGTCGCGCAGCGCCTCGCCGCGTTCGGCATGCGGGTCATCGCCTATGACCCCTACGTGTCCGCCGCCAGGGCGGCGCAGCTCGGGGTCCGCCTGGCCGGCCTCGACGAGCTGCTGGCCGAGGCCGATTTCATCAGCGTGCACCTGCCGAAGAATGCCGAGACCCTCGGGCTGATCGGGGATCGGGAGCTGCGGATCGTCAAGCCGGAGGTGCGGATCATCAACGCTGCCCGCGGCGGCATCGTGGACGAGGCGGCGCTCGCCGTCGCGCTGAAGGAAGGCCGGGTGGCCGGCGCCGGCCTGGACGTCTATGCCACCGAGCCGTGCACGGATAGCCCGCTCCTGGCGTTCGGCAATGTGGTCGCCACGCCGCATCTCGGCGCGAGCACCCACGAGGCGCAGGAGAAGGCCGGCACTCAGGTGGCCAGATCGGTGCGGCTGGCCCTGGCGGGGGAGTTCGTGCCGGACGCGGTCAACGTGCGCGGCGGCGCCGTCGACGAGCTGGTCAAGCCCGGGCTGCCGCTGGCCGAGAAGCTTGGCCGGATCTTCACCGCGCTGGCCGGCGGGATGGCGGCCAGGATCGAGCTTGACGTCCGCGGCGAGATCGCCACGCGGGATGTCAGCGTGCTGCAGCTCGCCGCGCTCAAGGGCGTCTTCAGCAACGTCGTCGAGGATCCGGTCACCTATGTCAACGCACCGCTGCTCGCCGCCGACCGCGGCGTCGAGGTGTGCCTGACCACGAAAGAGGAGAGCCCGGACTGGCGCAACGTGCTGATCCTGCGCGGCACGCTGCCCGACGGCCAGGTCGTGTCCGTCGGCGGGACGCTCACCGGAATTCGGCAGGCCGAGAAGCTGGTCGAGGTCAACGGCTTCGACATGGAGATCGCCCCGGCTGAGCACATGGTGTTCCTCACCTACACCGACCGGCCGGGAGTCGTCGGCATCGTCGGCCAGATCCTCGGTGACGAGCGGATCAACATCGCCGGGATGCAGGTATGCAGGGACACCAGGGGCGGGCACGCGCTCATCGTGCTCACGGTCGACTCGCGGCTGCCGCCTGAAGTCCTGGCCGAGATCACCAGGGCGATCGGCGCCGTGGTCAGCCGGGCCGTTGACCTCGACCATTACTGAGGCCCGGCTGCTATCTCGCGGATCCTGGCATCATCCAGCGGCCGGCAGCGCGGCCGGCAGTAAGGTACTCCCGTGGCGGCACGCATGATCAGGATCGCCGTGATCGGCGGTGACGGCATCGGCCCCGAGGTGGTCGCCGAGGCGATCAAGGTACTGCGGGCCGCGGCGACCGACGTCGCGATCGAGACCACGGGCTACGATCTCGGCTCGCGGCGCTGGCACCGCACCGGGGAGATTCTGCCGGACACGGTGCTCAGCGAGATTTCCGAGCACGACGCCATCCTCCTCGGCGCGGTCGGTGATCCGAGCGTGCCGAGCGGCATCCTGGAGCGCGGCCTGCTGCTGCGGCTGCGGTTCGAGTTCGACCAGTACGTCAACCTGCGGCCGGTGCGCCTCTACCCGGGCGTGGCCTCGCCGCTGTCCGGCATGCGCGCCGAGTCGGTCGACATGCTGGTCGTGCGGGAGGGGACCGAGGGTCCCTACAGCGAGGCCGGCGGCATCATGCGGAAGGGCAGTGCTGGCGAGATCGCGACCCAGGAGAGCATCAACACCGCCTTCGGCGTCCGGCGGGTCACCAGGTACGCGCTGCAGCGCGCCGCCGAGCGGCGCAAGAAGCTGACCCTCGTGCATAAGACGAACGTGCTCGCTTACGCCGGTGACCTGTGGCGCCGGACGCTGGACGCGCTGGCTCCCGAGTACGCCGGGGTAACCGCCGAGTACTGCCATATGGACGCGGCATCGATGTATTTCGTCACGGCGCCCGAGCGGTTCGACGTGATCGTCACCGATAACCTGTTCGGCGACATCCTCACCGCGCTCGGCGCGGCGGTGGCCGGCGGCATCGGGCTCGCCGCGAGCGCCAGCATCAATCCCGAGCGCGTTGCGCCCAGCATGTTCGAGCCGGTCCATGGCAGCGCGCCGGACATCGCCGGGCAGCACAAGGCCGATCCCACCGCCGCGATCCTGTCGGCGGCGATGCTCTGCGATCATCTCGGGCTGGCCGCCGAGACCAGCAGGATCGAGCGCGCCGTCGCCGAGGATCTCCTGGAGCGGCAGGGTGCCTGGGCCGCGAGATCGACGCCGGAGATCGGCGACGACATCGCGGAGCGGGTGGCCGGCTAGCGAGCCCCGGACCGGGCCGGCTAGCGAGCCCCGGACCGGGCCGGCTAGCGAGTCCCGGACCGGGCCGCCTAACGTAAGCCAGATGGATGACAAGCAGATCCTCGGGAACATCGACGAGCTGATCCGGACCGAGCACGAGCTTCGCGCCAGGCTGGCCGCCGGGGAGCTTTCCAGCGACGAGGAGCGGACCAGGCTCAGGGCGGCCGAGGAGGCGCTCGACCAGTGCTGGGACCTGCTGCGGCAGCGCCGCGCGCGCCGCGACTTCGGCGAGAACCCCGACGCCGCCGCTGCGCGCCCGGCGGGTGAGGTCGAGGGCTACTGGCAGTAGCCTCACCTACGCAGGTGGCCCGCGGCGGCTCAGGCGGCCCGCGGGGCAGGGATGCCGCGTGGCGGCGCGGCCCGCAGCAGCCATACGGGATTGGAGAGGCCGACGACGTTTCCCGAGGCGCTGAGTACCTGAGTGCGCAGGAAGCTGCCCTCGCTGGTGTCGATGGACTGAGTCACCGAGCCGCGGGCAAGGTCGGCGGCGGTATAGGCGCCGATGACGCGGGTGTTCGCTGTCAGGGCGGCGGTGCCGGCGTGGTCGACCGCGCCCTGCAGTACCTGCAGCGTGCCGCGGGCCGGGATCGCGCTGGCGGCGGCGGTGAGCCGGCGTGAGGTGGCGCGGGAGACGCTGACCGAGCCCATCGGGCAGGTGCCGTCGACGAGCATGTCGAGGCTGCCCCGGAAACTGGACAGCGAGCCGCACCAGGCTCGTCCCGCGGCCAGCGCCGCAAGCAGGTGCCGCTGGGCAGTGCTGGCGGCCCAGGCGGAGGTGACCCAGTTGTTGCCGATCCCGCGCCAGTTCTGGCCGAAGTGGTCGTCGCTGGTGCCGTTGCCGGTGAGGAACACCGCGTTGCGGGACATGACGTCCCACAGCGCGACGTGGTGGGCGAGATCGACGCCCTGGCGCAGCTTGTAGCCAACTTCGAGCAAGTCCGCGCCGAGCGCGGCCGGGGTGCTGGCGGTGGGCAGCAGACTCCGTGCGACCTCCGCGAGCAGCGCGTTCTGCAGCGCGGCCGGAAGCTCGGCGGGGTCGCCATAGCCGTACGGGTGGTTGTAGCTGACCAGCCCCCCGGCCGCGTGGATCTGCGGGACCGCCTGGTGCAGCAGGTACTCGCGGTAGGTTCTCGATGCCGCGCCGCCGTAACCGGGCACGACCACGGCGCCGCCGAACCAGTTCAGGTGCGGCAGGTCCCGCGACACCTCAAGGCCCTGCTGCTGGACCACCGATGGGTACCTGGGCGCCAGGGCGGCCCCCATGTCGGCCTGCTGCCGCAGGAAGGCATCGCCGCTGATCTGGCGGTCGAACCGAAGGTAGTCGAAGTACCCCTCGACCAGTTCCCCGGTGCTCGCCGCGCTGAGGGTCAGCTCCCAGAGCGCGAAGTCGCGGTAGTCCAGGTCCGGCCACAGCGCGGCGATGTCGCTGGACGGGGTAATGGTCACCGTGCCCCACCGGTCCCTGGCGCTGTCCGGCTTCACCGGGATCGTAATCACTCCCTCGTTGCCGTAGGCGACCCTGCCCGGATGGCCCCCTGGCGGCACGAACCGGTACGACAGGGAGTAGTCGCCGGCGGGCCGCCCGCCCGCCGCCTCGTGATAAGAGGTGACGATCAGCAGCTCCAGGTAGCCGCGCGTCCAGCCGGGGTTCAGCAGCACGTCGATCGTCAGCGACTGGCCGGTGAGGTTGTCACGGTAATTCCACCCGGCCGGGTGGCTGTTCGCGTAATAGCCGTACTTCGCCGTCGAGGTGCTCGTGCTACTGGCGGTCAGGTGCAGGCTCCCGCCGGCCACCGGGTCGCTGGGGGAGCACGGGTACTCGGAGATTCCGCCGCCCGAGCCGCTCGCCAGCGGGCCGCTCTCGGCCCTCGCCCAGACCCAGGCTCCGCCCTGGCCCGGCCGGCCGTGCTCTGCGGTGAGGCTGGTGAAGTGCACCGTATCGCGGTAGTTGATGCCGTCCATCCGCGCGTCGTGGTCGGTCCACCACAGCACGTCGACCGCGTTCGTGGCTGCCTGGTACAGCTGGCTGTCCATCGAGCCGCTCTGCTCGCTGAAGGAGGAGTGGATGTGCATCGCCATGGAGTACGCGGACGTGCCGTCCGCGGTGACGGCGCGGTCCGGCGAGCGCAGCGGCAGCCGCGGGATCGTGCGGAAGAACGCGGCGCCGGCGGCCACGGCGGCCGTCCCGTGCATGAAGCCGCGCCGGGACAACCCCGGGCCGGCCGCCTCCGGCGGGCCGTCGGCCGCATGGCCAGGGCTCACTGCGTGGTCATCGCACATCTGCACCGCCGCTTCGTCTGAGGCCGGTCAACCTGATGAATGCCAACCCTCCGCACCCTAACCACGACTACCCGTAAGCCGATAGGAGAAATCCCTACTAATGGTGAAGACTTTAGGTGCGCTGATCCCGGCTGGCAACGAGGCGTCTCGGCTGGCGACCTCGGCCGTGGCCGCGCGGGAGCGCCGCTGTCATCGCGCGGGCCGGCCGGTCAGTAGGCTCATGGCTGGCCGGGCAACCTCTAGCTGGCCGGGCAACCTCGCGGGACAGTGGAGACAGACGTGCGCATCGCCAGATTCAGCCGGGACGATGACGTCGCCTATGGCGTCATCCAGGAGGTGTCGACGGACGGCACCGGAGTCGCCGCGCCGGGACCGGGCGGCGACGGCGCGTTGATCGCCGAGCTGCGCGGGCACCCGTTCGGCGTCGGATCCGACAGCGCGGCGTTCACCGGGGCCAGCTACCCGCTGCCTGACGTGCGGCTGCTCGCGCCGGTGCTGCCGACGAAGGTGGTCGCCATCGGCAAGAACTACGCCGATCACGCTCGCGAGATGGGCGGCGAGCCACCGGCCGAGCCGGTCATCTTCCTGAAGCCGTCCACGTCCGTGATCGGGCCCGGCGATCCGGTGGCCCGTCCGGTGAAGCTGTCCGAGCGGGTCGACTTCGAGGGCGAGCTCGCGGTGGTGATCGGCAGGCTCTGCCGGGACGTGCCCGCCGAGCGGGTGCCGGAGGTCATCTTCGGCTACACCTGCGCTAACGACATCACCGCGCGGGACCTGCAGGCGAGGGACGGGCAGTGGGCCCGGGCCAAGGGGTTCGACACGTTCTGCCCGCTCGGGCCGTGGATCGAGACCAACCTGGACCCCGCCGACCTGGAGCTGACCACGTCGGTGAACGGCGAGGTCAGGCAGCATGCGCGGACCTCGCAGCTGCTGCACGACGTGACCGGCCTGGTCTGCTACGTCACCGCCGTGATGACGCTGCTGCCCGGCGATATCCTGCTGACCGGCACCCCGGCAGGGGTCGGCCCGCTCGCGCACGGCGACGAGGTATCGGTGACGATCGAGGGCATCGGGACGCTCAGCAACCCGGTGGTCGACCGTGACTGAGAACGCGGCCGTCCGGGTGCGCTTCGCGCCGTCACCCAGCGGCGACCTGCATGTCGGCAACATCAGGACCGCGCTGTACGACTGGGCTTTCGCCCGCCGCACCGGCGGGGTGCTCGTGCTGCGGATCGAGGACACCGACCAGGCCAGGGTGACCGACGAGTACATCGGCTCGGCGCTGGACACGCTGCGCTGGCTCGGCCTGGACTGGGACGAGGGGCCGGAGGCCGGCGGCGAGTACGGCCCGTACCAGCAGAGCCAGCGGCTCGGCATCTACGCGGACTGGGCACGGCGGTTCCTGGAGTCCGGGCACGCTTACTACTGCTACTGCACCCAGCAGGAACTCGCCGACCGGCGGGCCGCCGCCCGCGCGGCCGGCGGCGCGAGCGGTTACGACGGGCACTGCCGGGACCTGACGCCCGGGCAGGCCGCCGCCTACCAGGCCGAGGGCAGGCAGCCGGTGATCCGGCTGCGGATGCCGGACGGATCGACCACGTTCACCGACCTGGTCAGGGGCGAGATCACCATCGACCACTCGGCCGTCCCCGACTTCGTCCTCGTCCGCGCCGACGGCAGCCCGCTGTACACGCTCGCCGTCGCGGTCGACGACGTGCTGATGCGGATCACGCACGTGGTCAGGGGCGAGGACCTGCTCTCCTCCACCCCCCGCCAGCTCGCCGTTTATCGCGCCATGGGCGTCGCCGAGGCCGACTTCCCCGCCTTTGCGCATCTGCCGTACGTGCTCGGCAAGGACGGCCAGCGGCTTTCCAAGCGAAACGGGGTAGTTTCCGCTAACTGGTATCGCGACGAGGGATTCCTGCCCGAGGCACTCTGCAATTACCTCGCCCTGCTCGGCTGGTCGCCGGGAGAGAACCGCGAGTCGTTCACGCTGGCCGAGATGGCGGCCGAGTTCGACCTGACCAGGGTCAGCAAGAACGCCGCCCAGTTCGACGTGCGCAAGCTGGAGGCGATGAACGGTGACAAGATCCGGGCGCTCGACCCGGCTGACTTCGTCGCCCGGATCACGCCGTTCCTGCGGCGGGCCGGGCTGGTCGGTGATCCGCCGGACCCGGTGCGGGCCCGGCTGATCACGGCCGCCGCGCCGCTGATCCAGACCCGGATAACCCGGCTCACCGAGGCGGCCGGCCTGCTCGCCTTCCTGCTGGTCGGCGAGGACGACTTCGCCATCGACCCCGACGACGCGGCGAAATCGCCGCTGGCCGAGGCCGGCGCGGTGCTGAAGGCCGCCGAGGCGGCGCTGGCCGACGTCGAGCCGTGGACCGCCGGGGCGATCGAGGACGCGCTAAAGCGGGCGCTGCTGGAGGAACTCGGGCTGAAGCCGCGTCCCGCGTTCGCCCCCGTCCGGATCGCGGTGACCGGACGGCGGGTCTCCCCGCCGCTGTATGAGTCCATCGAACTGCTCGGCCGCGAGCGAGCGCTCGGCCGCCTGGCGCGCGCCATCGGCCAGGGTTAACATCTGCCCGGCTCGCGGCCTGATCTCTTTGGCTGCCGGGCGCGGCGTAGGCTATGCTGCACAGGCGCGAGCGGGCGATTGGCTGCCCGGTCCGATGGGGTATGGGGTAATTGGCAGCCCGGCAGGTTCTGGCCCTGTTAGTCTAGGTTCGAGTCCTGGTACCCCAGCCCAGCGATCATTCCAGGTGCGGCCCCGCCGGCAGTCAGGTGCCCTGGACGGCTGGCCTCTGGCGGCCGTTTGGCGCTGCTCCGGTCCGGTACGCTAGCCTTAGTCCGCGCCGCGGTCATCAGCTGCTCGCGCATTACCTGGCCCCGTCGTCTAGCGGCCTAGGACGCCGCCCTCTCAAGGCGGTGGCGCCGGTTCAAATCCGGTCGGGGCTACTCACGAAGTACCAGGTCAAGGGCCTGACCGCCGGTCCCGGCGGTCAGGCCCTTGATCATTCGGGGGCAGAATGTGGGCAGGATGCGCCGTCAGCATGTGACAAACATCAAAACGGGCCGGCCTGGCATGGCACCGCTAACGGGTGAGAACGGGACGGGTCGAACCAGCGACGACTCCTGAGGTCGGCGGGTCGCCGGGGTTGGTTCTCATCGCAGTTTCTGCTCGCTTCGCACGCACCGCTGAGTATTGGATCTCATGTCGCGGGCGGGCCTGGTGCCGGTGATGTCGCTGGTCGAGCGTGCTGACATGGAGGCCCTGGTGCGTCGGCAGCTACGCCGCATCGGGCGCTAACGCTCGACTTCCTGGCTGGCGCGGTCAGCCAGTGTTCTCGCCCACCGGACGGCGTTGTTCGCCTTGCGCGCCGCGACGACCATGACGCCGTAGTGGGCTTCGTCCTTCAGGTCGAGCAGGCGCAGCAGAAGCCTGGCCATGTTCGCCCCGTCAGGAGTTGCGGTGCGGAGCAGGTCGGCTGCTCCGCGGTGGTCGTCTCCGCGGTGGCGGACCTTCAGCCGTGCGCAGCAGATGCTGTCCGATGCCGCAATGCCGGCCAGCACTGCGAGGCCGGCCGCGACGTTTAAGTACTCGTCGCGCTCCTTCTCGCCGAGGACCAGGTCGGCGACCTCCGCGCGGGCGGTCTTGAGCCGGGACCGGGCATCGGCCGCGGTGCAGGCGGAAGTTCGTGAGGACGACGGCACTGCTTACCTCGCTCCGGTCCGCGCCGAGCCTGCCGGGAACGTCTCTCCTGCCACCGGAATCGCATCGCGGCTGATTTCCCCGGACAGCGCCGTCCGGCGGCGCCGGTGATCGGCCCACTGGTATACGGGCATCTCCACAACCTGCAGGCGATTCCCAGTCCACCCCAGCACCAGATCATGCAGCTCGCCGACCTGCCGGTCCCATTTCGCTGCCTGCCGCTCCGTGAGTAGCACCGCCATGAACTCCGGCGCATGCCCTGCCGGGGACCCGGCCAGGCCAGCTGACTGACGGCGCGGGTCCGTCTCCCCGGCTACGGGCGAACGCACCAGCAGGACATCAATGTCGCTCTGCGCGTCGCCGTCACCCCGGGCGGCCGATCCGAATACGCACGCGTAGACCGGTTTCGGATTCCAGCCAGACAGCGTGCCCCGGAACTTCTGCCACAGCGCGAGCCGCAGTCCCGCGAGCGCCTCGGCGACCGGTGCCGCGACATGGTCGCGGTTGAGTTCGTGCACCCGGTTCCGGCCCATCTCAGCCGCCCGGACGATCCCCTGCTCCACCAGCCGGGCCAGGCTCCTGCGCACCCCGATCTCAGACCCGCGCGGAGTCTGGGCGGTCACCTCACCCACCGTCAGCGGCCTGCCAGCCTGAGCCAGAACCGCCAGCACCGGGCCGTCCAGGGTAGCCGTCACTGCGCGGGTAGGGTCCATTAGATCCACGATCAGAAAGTACACGACTCTATCTAATCCGATAGCTCGCTATCCGATCTGATCGTTCTGCCGGCCGGCGTCGTGCCGGGGCAAGTCTGCCGAGGCGGCCAGGTAAGCCGGGGCTTCGAAGCTAGCAGCGGCACTGCGCGCCACACCGAGCGCCACACCAAGCGTTTCCTCGCCGTGGTCCTGACCACAGCTGCGGCCGCCGACCGCGTCGTCCGGCTGGACCAGACGCTCACCCCTGACGCCCTGGATCTCGCCCGCCGCCATGCCCCCCGGCCTCGGGCACGGACGCTGCAAGCCGGCCGGGCAAGGCTCTGCGGGAGCGGATACCGATCTTGTCGAAGACGTGCCCCAGGTGGTACTCCACGGCCTTGACGCTGACGTACAGCTCAGCCGCGACCTCCCGGTTAGACTGCCCCCTGGCGACCAGGCGGGCCACGGCCATCTCCGACGCCGTCAGGTTCCACCGGGCCGGCCCAGGGCCGGGCCGTACATCGGCCCCGCAGGCCTGGAGTTCCCGCTCACAGACAGCTACGTGGGGCCGAGCACCCAGCGCGGCAAGGCGGTCGCGTGCCTGCCGGAGGCAGGCGACGGCGCCCTGGCGATCGGCGGCCCGGCGGAGACGGCGACCGTCGTCGCGCTCCAGCAACGCGAGATGGAAGGGCAGGGACAGTCCCCGGG
>Ga0302325_10001889_pt1 | contig 52310 bp, 48 predicted proteins | sample Palsa_T0_2_FD_201948 | JGI IMG/M metagenome (GOLD analysis project Ga0302325, IMG submission 201948) | Peat permafrost microbial communities from Stordalen Mire near Abisko, Sweden - Palsa_T0_2 | ecosystem: Environmental > Terrestrial > Soil > Palsa > Peat permafrost | place: Sweden: Abisko...
GTGGTGCGGGTTGGCGGCCCGCTGGCCGACCTGGGGCACCCCGTCGTCGTTGGCCGCGCTCAACCACGCGAAGGCCGACGATGCCCGGCCCCGTTGGAGCTCGAGGTTGGCCAGCATGGTGAGCGTCTGGACGCGGGCGGCCCGGCCCACCTCGCCGGTCAAGCCGAACAATCGCGCCGCGATCTCGAACGCGTTGTCGTAGGAACCGTGGCCGGCGTCGGCCTCGGCCAGCACGCCGTACGCGCGTGCGGCCAGGGTCTGTTGATCGCAGCGGACGGCCAACTCGGCCGCTGCACCGGCGTCGCGGGCCGCCTCGGCCAGGTCGCCCTGCTCGATCGACACGGTGGACCGGATGAGTGAGGGGACGGCGACGAGCGCCCGGTCGCCGACGGTGTCGGCGCAGTCCTCGATCCATTGGGCCCACCGGAGCGCCTGCTCCACGTGTCCCTGGTGGACCAGGCTGTCGCCGATCACCAGGGCCAGCTGCGGCGAGGCGGCGAACTCCTGGGTCTGGCCGATGAGCAGCGAGGTCACCGCAACGAGGTCGATGTCCGAGCGCGCCGTCGGGCTCCCCTCGAACACGTTCGCCGCGCCGTGCGCGGCCGCGGCGAGCGCCTCGGCGTGGCTGCTGACGGTGCGGGCCAGGCGGACGGCGTGCTGGGCCACGTCGGCCGAGTCGTCCGAGGTGCCGCCGAGGACCTGGCAGGCCACCGCGTCGACCAGCATGAGCACGGCCCGATAGGGGGTGTCGGACTCGCAGAGGGCGGCCGCCGAGCGCATCTCCTGGGCCACCTCGGGTGAGAGGTCGACGGCGAGACGGGTGCGGGCCCGTTGGTAGGCGATCTCGCAGCTGACCCGGTCCGAGACCGAGAAGTCACCGGCCCGGGCGACGCAGACCTTGGCCCGGCCCAGCTCTCCCACGCTGATCCACAGCGCGGCCGCCCGAGCCAAGTGGCGCGCGCTGGCCTCGTCGGTGGGCCCGTAATCGGCCGCCATCTCCTCGTAGCGGGCCGCGTACGGCGAGTCGCCACGATCCAACGCGATCCGGGCACTCTCGGTGAACAGCCGGGCCACCGTCTCGTCCCGACGGACGGTGTGCTGGGAGGCGTGAAAGGCGCTCCGCTCGACCTGCCCGCGCGCCGCGAAGGCGCGCGCGATGGCGGCGTGGACGCGCGAGCGCAGCTCCTTGGGCATCGACCAGAACGCGCCGGCCCGGACCAGGGGGTGGGCGAAGTCCAGGCGCTCGCCGCGCAGCACGATGATGCCGGCCTTCTGGGCCGGCCGCAGGACCTCGACGGACAGACCCAGGTCCTCGAGGGAGGCCTCGAGAATGCTGACCGGGAGGCGGCCGGCCGCGGCGGCGGCCAGTGCGTAGCGGACGTCCTCGCCGAATCCGGCCAACCGTTGGGCGAACGCGCCGACCAGTGCCTGGCCGAGCGGGAGCGGCTCGGGGAGGGGCCGCCACCCCTGCAACTGTTCCTCGCCCAGTCGGCTGCACACGTCGAGCAATGCGCTCGGGTTGCCGCCGGTCCCGGCGAGCAGTGCCGTCATGACGACCTCGGCCGGGAGCTCGCCGAACTGCTGGTGCAAGAGCGTGGTCGCCTGGGCGAGGTTGAGCCCCTCCAGGTTGTGCTCGGCCACCGGGACGGAGAGTTCGGGGGAGACCACATGCGGCGTGTCCCGCCAGGCCAGGACCAGCGCGATCGGCAGGTCGCCCAGGTGGGTGGTCACGGCCTGGCTCATCACGTCGGGGAACCAGGGCGGGAGGAGGTGGCAGTCGTCGACCGCGATGAGCAGCGGCGACTGGGCCTCGTCGTAGAGCGTGCGCACCGCCCGGGTGGCCGCCTCGACGCCCGATGCGAGCTGGGCCGGGGTGAGGTCGACCGGTACCGGCTCGCCCGTCGCGCTCGGCAACGCGCTGGGCGCCTGGTTCAGCAGCTCGACGACCGGCTGCGGCCACTCCTTGGGCAACGGGGAGCGCGCGTCGAGCGCCGTGCCGCGCAGCCGGACGACGGCGAAGTCGCTGGCGCGGGCGACGGTGGCCTCGATCAGCGCGCTCTTGCCGACGCCCGGCTCGCCCCGCAAGACCACCGCGCTGGCCGACCCGGCCCGGGCCTTCCACAAGATGTGGTCGAGGTGGGCGAGCTCGCGGCTGCGGGCGACCAGGCCACCGGAATGTTCGGGGCGGGCCTCGATGCGGTCGCGCGACACGGTTGGCGAGAGTGTGGTGGAGATGGAAGGACTCGCGTTGGTGGCCAGATGGGCGCGCGCGTCTTCGAGTCGATCACCCTCGGGCGACCGATCCTGCTGGCGCTCGGTGCCCGAGGGCAGATCCGTTTTTCCCACGCCCTGTCTCATAAGTGAAGGTCGCAGGGAGGCCACGACGACAAAGGAATGCGCCAACTGCCGGCCCCGTCGAACCGATTTCCTCGGGCCGACGAAACCAGTTTTCCCTGGTGAGAGCATCTTAGATGGCCGACCCTTGAAAAAGTGGTCATGCCGCGGCGCATTCGCCCTGCTCGCGGGCGCCTTCGCGACGGCGGCTCGGCGAAAACCGCGGCGACGATTTAGCGGGCCAGCGGATACTCGAACCAACCGTCGTCGAGCTCGAAGCGGATCCACCGCCGCCGGGTCACTGCGCGCGCACCGGCCATGTCGGTGTCCGAACCCGACGAAGCTCTTTAGCTCTCCGAATCGGCCAGGCGGTCCCCGCTCGGCCCGTCGAAGAGGTGGATACCCTCAGGGTCGGCGCGCAGACGGATCTCCTCGCCGAGGCCGGGTCTCGGTTCGCCGAGGTCCTGGCGCACCACCAGCCGGGCTTCACCGACCCGGCAGACCACATGGACCTCGGCCCCCAACAGCTCGACGATGCTGACCTTGGCACCGAAGGTGCCTTCGGGGTCGACCGACAGAGCCTCGGGTCGGATCCCCACCACCACCTCGCTGGCGTGGTTGACGGCCACGCGGGCCGGGATCGGGATCGAACCACTCTCGACCCGCACCACCCTGGCCCCGAGGGTCGGGTCGAGCGTGCCCGCCAGCAGGTTCATGCCCGGGTTGCCGATGAACCCGGCCACAAACGTGTTGGCCGGGCGCTCGTAGATCTCCTGGGGGGCCGCGACCTGTTGGAGCTGGCCGGCGTTCATCACCGCGATTCGGTCGCCCATCGTCATGGCCTCGACCTGGTCGTGGGTGACGTACAGCGTCGTCGTGCCCAGCCGGTCCTGGAGGGTGACGATGTCGGCGCGGGTCTGGGTCCGCAAGGTGGCGTCGAGGTTGGAGAGCGGCTCGTCCATCAAGAACGCCTGGGGGGAGCGGACGATGGCCCGAGCCAGCGCGACCCGTTGGCGCTGTCCGCCCGAGAGCTGTCCGGGCCGACGGTCGAGCAAGGGACCAAGCCCCAGGCTCTCGGCGGTCTGTTTGACCAGGCGGACCCGGTCCTCTTTTGGCACGCCGCGCTGGCGGAGCGGGAATTCGATGTTCTTGGCCACGGTCAGGTGCGGGTAGAGCGCATAGGACTGGAAGACCATCGCCACGTCGCGGTCCTTGGGCTCGATGTCATTGACCACGCGGTCGCCGATCCGGATGGTGCCTGTGGTGACGTCCTCCAGGCCGGCCACCATCCGGAGTGCGGTCGTCTTGCCACAACCCGACGGTCCGAGGAGGACCAGCAACTCGCCGTCGTGCACGTCGAGGTCGAGGCTGTCGACCGCCAGGGAGTCCTCGAAGCGCTTCGACACTCCCTCGAAACTCAGCTGGGCCACTGCTCTTCCCCGGTCGGTTCGCCATGCCTTTCGACCCAGGTCAAACGGAACGCCTGGTCGTTGCCCTCGATCTCGAACCTCACCACCGCCGGGATCGTAGTGGTGGCATCCCGACACTGCTGGGCTGGACGGGCTCATTGAAAGAGGCGAAGGTGGCCCGATGGAGCGATCGGATGTGACGGCCCGGGCCCTTCCGTTGGACGGCACGTGGATCGTCGATCTCGACGGCGTGGTGTGGTTGGCCGGCCAACCGATCGATGGAGTGGGAGAGGCGGTCGGGCTCCTGCGTGACCATGGCGTGCGGGTGGTGTTCGCCACCAACAACTCCGCGCCGACGGTCGACGAGCTGATCCAGCGGCTGCGCCGGGCCGACATCGCGGCCGATCCGGCCGACATCGTCACCTCGGGCCAGGCCGCGGCGGCGCTCGTTCATCCCGAAGAATCGGTGCTCGCCCTGGCCGACGGGGGCGCCCGGGAGGCCCTGGTGGCCCGGGGGGCAAGGCTGATCGACGAAGGTCCCGCCGACGCGGTCGTGGTCGGCTGGACCCATGACTTCACCTTCGACCGGCTGGCCCAGGCGGCCGACGCGGTCCGGGCCGGGGCCCGCCTGATCGGCACCAACGAGGACCCGACACACCCCACGCCGACCGGCCTGTTGCCGGGGGCGGGTGCCCTGCTGATCGCGGTGGTCACCGCGTCGGGCCGTCCCGCCCAGGTCGCCGGCAAGCCGTACCAGCCGATGATCGACCTGATCCGGTCGCACCATCCCGAGGTGACGCTGGTCGTCGGGGACCGTCCGTCGACCGATGGGCTGTTGGCCCGGGCCCTCGAGGCCCCGTTCGCACTGGTGCTCTCGGGGGTGACCTCGGCCGGCGACCCGGTCGACCCACCGGCCGACGCCACCGCGCCCGACCTGGGGGCCCTGGTCGCTCGGGCGCTCGGGGAGCGGGCGGCCGACTGAAGAACTGACCGGACGGTACGGTGGTGCGGTGACGTCCAACGACAGCTGGCGGAGGTACCTCGAAGCGGGCACGGCGATGGGCCAGGTCACCCTCGCCCGCGCCGAGGAGATCGCCAAGGGCCTGTTGGCGCCGGGCGACGACGAGCGCGAGGCGGCCTGGGACGACTTCAAGGACCTCACCCAGTTCGGCCGTCTGATGGGCGAACAGCTGGTCGAGCTGGTTCGCGCCGAGCTGTCCAAGCAACTCGAGTCCTTGGGCGTCGGCCCGCTCGAGGAGCTCTTCGACCGGTTGGCCGACCTGGTGCGGTCGGCGCCGGTCGACGTGCCGTCCGAGCGTCCCGGGTCCTCACCCGCTGGCAGTCCGCCCCTGCACCTCGAGCCGGTGATCGGAATCGGTGACACCGGCGACACCCAGCCGATCCAACGCGAAAAGGCGGGCAAGAAGCCCAAGGCGAAGAATATGGCACCAAAGGCCAAGGCCGACACGATCAATGCAGGAATGAAGGACGCCAAGGGCGCCAAGAAGGCGAAGGCCGAGAAACATCCCAAGGGCGAGAAGCACAAGAAGAAGGCCAAGAAGACAGACGCTCAGGCGACGGACCAGGCCGCCGGACCCAACCGAGTCCTGACCTTGACCAGGACCCCGGACTCCGCGGGACGCGTCTGACCTCGCCCCGGCGCCGCCTGGACACCGAGCTCGTCCGACGAGGCCTGGTGGCCTCACGGGAACAGGCCGCCACCGCGATCGCCGAGCGCCGGGTGCTGGTCGCCGGGGCCACCGCCACCAAGCTCTCCTCGATGGTGTCGCCGGCCGACCCGGTGGTGGTGCTCGGTCCTGGCCCTCGCTTCGTGTCCCGAGGGGGCGAGAAGCTCGACGCCGCCCTCGAGCGGTTCGGTGTCGACGTCCGCGGGCGGCGCGCGCTCGACGCCGGCTCGTCGACCGGCGGGTTCGTGGACTGCCTGCTCCAACGGGGCGCGACCGAGGTCATCGCGGTGGACGTCGGCCGGGGCCAACTGGACGAGCGCCTCCGCAAGGACCCGAGGGTGGTCGTGCACGAAGGTTGCAACATCCGCTCGGTGCCGTTCGAGCTCCTCGGAGCGGCCGGTCGCGTGGACGTGGTGACCGCCGATCTTTCCTTCATCTCGCTGCGCACCGTGGCCCCGGCGCTGGCCGGTCTGGTGCACAGCCGGGGGGACCTGGTCGTCTTGGTAAAGCCCCAGTTCGAGGCGGGTCGGGCAGAAGCGTCCCGCGGCAAGGGCGTCATCTCGGACCCGGCGGTGTGGCGGGAGGCGCTGATCGAGGTGGCGTCAGCCCTCGGTGCCGCCGGAACCGGCATCATGGGGGCCATGGCGTCACCCTTGAGAGGAGCGGCGGGGAACGTGGAGTTCTTTCTGTACGCGACCGGGTCGGGCACCGCCCAACCCGCGTCGAGGCTCGAGTCGCTCGCCGACGCCGCGATTGCCTCAGTCCCCACGGCCGGCTGAGAGCTCCCGTGGCCACCGTCGCGATCCTCGCCAACCCGACCAACGAGGCCGCCATCAAGCTGGCCGACGACGCGGCCGATTGGCTGCAGGCGGCCGGCCATCGGGTCCGCATGCTGTGCCTGTCCCCACCCGACCGGGTCGAAGAGGACGGCACCATCTGCTCGATCGGCGCGGTCCGCCTGGCCGGGACGGACCTCGCGGTCAGCCTCGGCGGGGATGGGACCTTCCTTCGCATGATCCCGTTGGCCCACGCGTCGGGGGTGCCCATCCTCGGGGTCAACTTCGGCCATCTCGGCTATCTGCTCCAGGTCGAGCCACCCGACCTCGAGACGGCGTTGGCCCGGACGCTGTCGGGTGACGTCGTCTTGGAGGAGCGCTGGGCCCTGACCGTCACCAGCGACGGCGGACAGATCCCGGTCGACGAGCAGGACCCCTCGATCGTCCTGGCCGAGGGCCCCGAAGGCACGGTTCGGAGCTGGTTGGCCCTGAACGAGGTGGTGGTCGAACGGACGTACCCGGGTCACACGGTGCGCTTCACCACCGACATCGACGGACAACCGTTCCTGAAGTACGTCGCCGACGGCGTGCTGATCTCGACCCCGACCGGTTCGACCGCCTACAACCTCTCCGCCGGTGGCCCGGTGCTCTCACCGCGCCTGCGGTCCTTGGTGGTGACGCCGATCGCGCCGCATCTCGGGTTCGATCGGAGCGTCGTGCTGGACGTGGACCAGGAGGTTACGGTGACCATCGAAGGGGTCCGCCCGGCGGTGGTGGTCATCGATGGCCTGACCGTGGCCCGCATCCCCCCCGGGTCGTCCATGACCTGTCGCACGGCCGCCGAGCCGGTCCGCTTCGTCACCTTGGCCCCGCAGGGATTCGGGACCTTGCTTCGCAACACCCTGGCCGCCGAACGCGACCGCTGAGCGACGCCATGCTGGCCGAGCTACGTGTTCGTCAACTCGGGGTGATCGAGGACCTGACCCTCGAGTTCGGTCCCGGCATGACCGCGCTGACCGGGGAGACCGGCGCCGGCAAGACGCTGGTGGTCGAGGCGCTGCAGCTGGTGCTCGGACAGCGGGCCGACCCCGGGCTGGTCCGGGCGGGGGAGAGCGAAGCGGTGGTCGAGGCCCGGTTCTTCGATGACGACGGAGAAGAGACCGTCCTCACCCGCTCGGTCCCGACCGCCGGTCGGTCCCGGTGTTGGGTCAACGGCCGCATGGCCCCGCTCAGCTCGTTGGCCGAACTGGCCGCCCAACTCGCCGACATCCACGGGCAGGGCGACCACCAAGAGCTCCTACACACCGCGGCACAACGCCGGGCCCTCGACGAGTTCGCCTCGATCGACCCCGGACCGGTCGACGACCTGCGTCACCGGCTGGCCGGCCTGCGGCTGCGGCTGGCCGAGCTCGGCGGTGACGAGCACCAGCGAGCCCGGGACGCCGACGTGCTGGCCCATCAGATCCACGAGATCGAACGGGCCGCCCTGGACGACCCCGACGAGGACGACGTGTTGGTGATCGAAGAGGAGCGCCTGAGTGACCTGGCCGCGCACCGGGAGCGGGCCGGTGCGGCGCTGGCCGCACTCGACGCCGACGGCGTCGGAACCGGCGCGCTCGACCTGCTGGGTGCGGCTGCGGCGGCGCTGGACGGTCGGGCCGCCCTGGCCGAGCTCGACCGACGGATCCGATCGGCCCAGGCCGAGTTGTCCGACGTCGCAACCGACCTACGGAGCGTTGTCGAGACGTGGGACGACGACCCGCAGCGCCTGGAGGCCGTCCTGGCCCGTCGACGCCAGCTGACCGACCTGTACCGCAAGTACGGGGGCGATCGGGCCGCGGTCATCGGGTTCGCCGACGACGCGCGGGAACGTCTCAAGCGGCTCCGCCACGCCGAGGAGGAGGCGGGCGAGCTCGAGGGGGAGCGGCGTGCGATGGAAGAGGAGCTGGCCACAGCCGAGCGGACGCTGCTCTCGGCCCGCCTGGACGCCGCGCCGGTCCTCGCCGCGGCCATCGAGGCGAGGCTCGGCGACCTGGCCATGGCCGGGGCACGCTTCGCGGTCGAGATCGAGCCCGCGGGCGCCGGCGAGGTGGTGACCTTCCTGCTCGGGGCCAACGCCGGCGAGTCCGTCCGTCCCCTGGCCAAGGCGGCGTCGGGAGGGGAGCTGGCCCGCACCATGCTCGCCCTGCGGCTGGTGGCTCCCGGCGGCCCTTCGACCATGGTCTTCGACGAGGTCGACGCAGGGGTTGGCGGCACGGCGGCCCTGGCCCTGGCCCGGGCGCTCCATGAGGTGGGCCGGCACCGCCAGGTGCTGGTGGTCACCCACCTGGCTCAGGTGGCCGCGTTCGCGAACCGTCACCTCTCGGTGCGCAAGGTCGAAGAGGCCGGTCGGGTCACCACCGCGGCCGAGGCCGTGGCGGGTCCCGAGCGGGTCGTCGAGATCTCCAGAATGCTCTCGGGACACCCCGACAGCCGGCGGGCCCAGGCCCACGCCGAGGAGCTGTTGGACCTGGCCCGGAGCGAGGGAGCGACCGTCGCGGGGCGCTGAGCACCGCCCGACCTTCCACCATCGGCCGCGTCAGGGTCTATTAGTGTGTGAGGGTGCGCCGCCGATATGTCGTGATCGCTGAGGGCATCAGCGAGGTATTTCTGCCCCGGTGACCAAGTTCATCTTCGTCACGGGGGGCGTCTCCAGTTCGCTCGGCAAGGGCCTCACCGCATCGTCGCTCGGTCGCCTGCTCAAGCTCCGTGGCGTTCGGGTCTCGATGGCCAAGCTGGACCCCTACATCAACGTCGACCCCGGCACGATGAACCCCGGCGAGCACGGCGAGGTCTTCGTCACCGAGGACGGCGGCGAGACCGACCTCGACCTCGGCCATTACGAGCGCTTCATCGACGTCAACCTGAGTCGCAGCTCGAACGCCACCACCGGCTCGATCTACTCGTCGGTCATCGCCAAGGAGCGGAGGGGCGACTACCTCGGCAAGACGGTCCAGGTCATCCCGCACGTCACCGACGAGATCAAAGAGCGGGTGAAGCGCCTGGCCGACGAGGACGTCGACGTGGTCATCGTCGAGATCGGCGGCACGGTCGGCGACATCGAGATCGTCCCGTTTCTCGAGGCCATCCGCCAACTCCGTTCCGACGTGGGACGCAACAACGTGTGCTACCTGCACCTCACGTTGGTGCCGTACCTGGCCCCGTCGGGGGAGTACAAGACCAAGCCGACCCAGCACTCGGTCACCGAGCTGCGCAGCCGAGGCATCCAGCCCGACGCGATCGTGTGCCGCAGCGACCACCCGATCCCCGAGGGACTGAAGCGCAAGATCTCCCTTCTGTGCGACGTCCCGGTGGAGGCGGTCATCTCGGCCGTCGACGCCGCCAACATCTACGAGATTCCGCTCGTCCTGTACGAAGAGGGACTCGACGCGTACGTCTGCACCACCCTCGGCATCGACCTCGACGAGCACAAGATCGATCTCACCGAGTGGGAGACGGTCGTGACCCGCGCCGCAATGGCCGACCGGAAGATCAAGATCGGGATCATCGGCAAGTACGTCAACCTTCCCGATGCCTACCTGTCGGTGGTCGAGTCGCTCCGGCACGCCGGGTTCCACCACTCGGTGTCGGTCGAGATCGACTGGATCGACGCCGAATACGTGCCGGGTCTCTTGGAGACCGACCGGCTGCGCAACCTCGACGGCATCGTCATCCCGGGCGGGTTCGGCGAACGGGGGGTCGAGGGCATGATCGCGGCGGCCCGCTACGCCCGTGAGCACGCGATCCCGTGCCTCGGGCTCTGTCTCGGTCTCCAGGTGATGGTCATCGAGGTCGCTCGGCACCTGGCCGGTCTCGACCGGGCCAACTCGTTCGAGTTCGACTCGACCACCCCGAATCCGGTCATCGCACTGATGGACGAGCAGTTCGCGGTGGTCGACCTCGGCGGCACCATGCGGTTGGGCTCGTACCCGGCCATGCTCACGCCGGGGACCCAGGTGGCGGCCCTCTACGGCACCGAGGTGGTATCCGAGCGCCACCGTCACCGCTACGAGGTCAACTCCCGGTACCGGTCGCGGCTGGAGGCGGCCGGGCTGTGCTGTTCGGGCAACTCACCCGACGGCCGACTGGTCGAGTTCATCGAGCTTCCTGGTCACCCCTTCTGGGTGGGCACCCAGGCCCATCCGGAGTTCAAGAGCCGGCCGGAACGGCCCCACCCCCTCTTCCGCGAGCTGGTCGGCGCGGCGATGGACCGGGCCGAGGGTCGCGAGCCTCACCTCATCGAGCTCGACCTCCACTAGGGCGGTCCGGATGGACTCGCCACGCCCCGATGGGTCGGGCTTCGTCGCGCTGGACGGCGAGATCGTGTGGCAGGGCCGCCGTGTGGCCATGGAACGGCGCCGATTCCGCGACCCGACCGGGACCGTGTTCGATCGCGAGTTCATGGTGCACCCCGGCGCGGTCGGGGTGATCGCCGTCGACGACGTCGGGGTGGTCACCTTGGTGCGCCAGTACCGGGGGCCCATGGGCCAGACCGTCTTGGAGATGCCGGCCGGCACCTGCGACGTCGACGGCGAGCCGGCCGAGACGACGGCCCGGCGCGAGCTCGCCGAGGAGGTGGGACTGGTGGCGGACCGGCTCGAGCTCCTGGCCCCGCTCCCGGTGTCACCGGGCGTGTCCAACCAGGTGACCACCGTCTACCTGGCCACCGGGCTCAGCCACTGCGACACCGATCGCGAGGGGCCCGAGGAACGGGCGATGACCATCGAACACGTCGCCGTCGACGAGGTCATCGAGATGGCGGCGCGCGGCGAGCTGATCGACGCGCCGACCCTGGCCGCGGTGGCGTTGGCCCGGCGGGTGCTCGAACTCCGACGCGACGGTGAGCGGTGACGACGGCCCCGCTGTCCGAGGACGCCGAGGAGTTCTTGTCGTGGCTGACCGTCGAACGGGGCCGCGCCGAGCTGACCGTGCGCGCGTACCGACGCGACCTGGCCGCCTACGAGGCCACCCTGGCCGACCGGGGCAAGACGGTCGCTCGCGCGACCATGGGCGACGTCGAGGACCACCTGGCTGTCCTGCGCCAGAGCGCCCACAGCCCGGCCTCCATCGCCCGCGCCCACTCGGTGCTGCGCGGGCTACACCACTTCTTGGTCGATGAGCACCGCGCCGCCGACGACCCGACCGCCGAGATCGACGGCACCCGGCTACCCAGCCGGCTCCCGAAGGCCCTCAAGGAAGAGGAGATCGAGCGACTGCTGGGGACCGTGCAATCCGGCGACCCCCGGGCGCGCCGTGACCGGGCCCTCCTCGAGCTCCTCTACGGCACCGGCGCCCGGATCAGCGAGGCGGTCGGTCTCGACCTGGCCGACCTGGCCGGCGGGGAGGGGTTGATCCGCCTCTACGGCAAGGGATCCAAGGAACGCATCGTGCCGGTCGGCTCGATGTGCCAGCAGGCGCTCGACTGGTGGCTCAGCGACCTCGGGCGTGGGGCGCTCGAGCCGGTCCGCTGGCGTCGACGGGACGACTCCGAGGCGGTCTTCTTGAACCTGCGGGGAGGGCGGCTCAGCCGCCAGGGTGCCTTCGAGATCGTCGCCGGGCGGGCCCGGGAGGCCGGCATCGCCCGGCCGGTCAGCCCGCACGCCCTGCGGCACTCCTGCGCCACCCACATGCTCGCCCACGGGGCCGACATCAGGGTGGTCCAGGAGCTGCTCGGCCACGTGTCGATCGGGACGACCCAGCTATACACCAAGGTCTCGGCCGAGCACCTGCGCTCGGCCTACGAGGCTGCGCACCCGAGGGCGGGGAAACGGACCGCCCGGTCCGCTTAGGGGCACCGAGCGCCTCTCCGCAAACCGAACGTTTAGGCTTCCCCTATGTCGAGTGACGCCCCCACCTCCGAGCCCGCCGTGGCCGACTTCCGGGTGACGCTCGAGACCGAACGGGCCGACCTGGCCAGGCAGCTGGCCGAGCTCGGCTACGGGGACACCGGCACCCTCAACTACGACTCCAATTTCGCCGACACAAGCCAGGTGACGGCCGAACGCGGCGAGGCCGAGGCCCTGGCCGGCGAGCTGAAGGACGCCCTCCTCGACGTCGAGGCGGCCCTGGCTCGGGTGGCCGAGGGCACCTACGGACGCTGCCAACGGTGCGGCCAGCAGATCAGCCCGGCCCGGCTCGAGGCCATGCCGGCCGCCCCGCTCTGCATCACGTGCGCCTCGCGGTCCTAGCTCGGTGAGCGACCAGTCCCCCTGGTGGCCGGGGGGCCAAGAAGGGACCTCGCCGCCCTCGGGCGGTTCGACCGGCGGCCCGGGTGGTGGGCCATCGGGTGGGCCATCGGGTGGGCCATCGGGTGGGGGAGAACCCTACGGCGGCTACTACTACCCGCCCGGGACCACGCCCGGTGCCCGGACGCCCGGACGCCCGCCCGGTGCCCCCGGACCGGCCCGACCCCGCCCGCCGTCGGCCCAGCGCTGGGTCTGGTTCGTCATCGCGCTCTTGGCCGGGGTCCTGCTGGTGCGGGCGCACCGCATCAACCGCGACGACGTCATCTTGTTCTGCGTGATCATCCCCTCGATCATGCTGCACGAGATCGCGCACGGTTGGGTGGCCCTCCTGTTCGGCGACGACACGGCCAAGCGGGCCGGCCGGCTCACCCTCAACCCGATCGCCCACGTCGACATCGTCGGCACGATCATCGTGCCGATCCTCATGATCTGGGGCGGCATCGGCTTCTTCGGCTGGGCCAAGCCGGTCCCGGTGAACGTGTCCAAGCTGCGCAGCCCGCGCAACCAAGGGGTGCTCGTCTCGCTGGCCGGGCCGTTCACCAACGTCGTGCTGTGCACCGCGTCGGCGGTCGCCTTCCACCTCTTCGGCGGGGCCAACGCGCTCAATGCCAACCCCAACGCCCTGTGGCCGCTGATCCTCGTCTACCTCGGGCTGGTCAACGTGTGGCTGACCGTGTTCAACCTCATCCCGATCCCCCCGCTCGACGGCTCGGTGGTCATCGAGCGCATGCTGCCGGCGTCGTTGTGGCCCGGTTACCTCAACCTGCGCCGCTACACGCTGCCGCTGGTGCTGGTCGTGGTGGTGGTCGCCTCGGTCATCCCCGACGGCAACACCTCGCTGATCGGCCACCTGTCCGACTCGGTCGAGAACTGGTGGTTCGGGATCCTCAGCTGAGCCGGTTCGCCGGAGCAGGCGAGAAGAGCCCCACCGCCTCGGCCGCCTTCGCATAGGTGACCGCGGCCACCGCGTGGGCCCGGGCCGCGCCGTCGGCCAGGATCCGTTCGACCTCGCCCAGATCGGCCCGCAGTTCGGCCGTCCGGCGCTGGATCGGGGCCAAGAGCTCGATGACCGCCTCGGCGACGTCGCGCTTGAGCTCCCCGTAGCCGTCGTAGCGCGCCGCGGCCTCCTCGACGCCGACCCCGGTCGCCGCGGCGAGCAGCTCCAAGAGGTTGGACACGCCCGGCTTGGTCGCCACGTCGTAGGCCACCTTGCCGTCGGTGTCGGTCACCGCCCGGCGTATCTTGCGATCGATGTCGGCCGGCGCCTCGAGCAGCCCGACCGTGCCGAGTGGGGAGTCCACCGACTTGGACATCTTGCGGGTGGGGCGCTGGAGGTCCATGACCCGCGCCCCGAGCTTGGGCACCGTCGCCTCGGGCACGGTGAAGGTGTGGCCGTAGCGGTTGTTGAAGCGGACCGCGACGTCCCGGGTGAGTTCGAGGTGCTGGCGCTGGTCGTCGCCCACCGGGACCTGGTCCACCTGGTACAAGAGGATGTCGGCGGCCATGAGGACCGGGTAGGTGAACAGCCCCGCCCGCACCGTCTCGCTCCCCAGGCTCTTCTCCTTGAACTGGGTCATCCGGTTGAGCTCGCCGACCGTGGCCGTGCACTCGAGCAGCCAGGTCAGGCGGGGGTGCTCGGGGACGTGGCTCTGGACGAACAGGGTGACCGGATCGACCCCCATCGCGAGCAGCAGGACCGCGGCGTCGAGGGTCCGTTCCCGCAGCTCGGCCGGGTCGATCTCGAGGGTCAGCGCGTGGAGGTCGACCACGCAGAAGTAGGCCTGGTTGTCGTGCTGGGTCGCCACCCAGTTCCTGAACGCGCCCAGATAGTTGCCGAGGTGGAAATCTCCCGACGGCTGGACGCCCGAAAAGACTGTGGCCATGGGCGGCCATGGTAGGGCCCAGGCGACCGATCCAGACCCGGTGGGGTGCGCCACGACCACCGTGGGGTTCGGTAGGGTCGGTCCGTGGGCGCATCCATCTCGACGCCGGTGTTCGAGGGGCCGATCGACCTGCTCCTGCACCTGGTCACCTCCCATGAGGTGGACGTCTTGGACGTCCCGCTGGCCCCGGTGGTCGACGCCTTCGTGGCCGTCCTGCGCGAGGGCAAAGACACGTACACCATGGAGGTGCTCTCAGAGTTTCTCCTGGTCGCGGCCATCCTGATCGAGCTCAAGTCCCAGCGGTTGCTGCCGGGGCCCGACGACGTCGACGCCGAGGACGAGCTGATCGGCTGGCAGGAGCGGGATCTGCTCTTGTCCCGGCTGCTCGAGTGCCGGGCCTACGCGGCGGTGGCCGACCGGTTCGTGGCCATGGCCGAGGCGGCGGCGCGGTCACTCACCCGTCAGGCCGGCCTCGACGACGGGTTCGCCGTCCACGCGCCCGACCTGTTGGCCGGCGTGACCCCCGACCAGCTGGCCCAGGCGTTCCTGCGGGCCACCGAGGAGCGGCCGATCGAGCGGGTCGACCTCTCGCACGTCACCGTCGACACCCTCACCGTCTCGGAGGCCGTCGAGGAGCTGGCCCTCGTGCTGCCGCGGCGGCGCAACGTCACCTTCGCCGAGCTCACCGAGCACCTGGGCACCCGGCTCGAGGTCATCGTCCGCTTCCTCGCCCTGCTCGAGCTGTGCAAGCTCGGCCGGGTCAACCTCGGCCAGGGCCACACCTTCGGCCAGCTCCGGGTGGACTGGATCGAGGGGGGCGACGACCTGGTCGGGGTCGGGGTCGGCTCGCTGGTCCGCGACGACTACAACGGCTGAACCACCCCGATGACCGACGACGAGCTGCGCCAGGCCATCGAGGCGGTGGTCATGGTGGCCATCGAACCGGTCACCCCGGGCCTCATGGCCGAATTGTTCGAGGAGCCGGCAGAACGGGTCGATGCGGTGGCCCGCCGGATCGCCGAGGCCTACGAGGCCGACGGACGGGGCTTCGTCCTGGCCAAGATCGCCGGCGGCTACCGGTTCCAGACCCATCCGGACCAGGCCCTCTACGTGGAGCGGTTCGCCAACCGGGACGTCTCGCACCGGCTGTCGACCGCCGCCTTGGAGACCCTGGCCATCATCGCCTACCGCCAGCCGGTGTCCCGGTCGCAGATCTCGTCGCTGCGCGGGGTGAACGTCGACGGCGTGGTGCGTCTGCTCGAACAACGCGGCTACATCGAGCCGGTCGGCCGCGCCGAGGGCCCCGGTCAGCCGGTCCTGTTCGGCACCACCGATCTGTTCTTGGAGCGCCTCGGCCTCGACTCGGTGGCGGACCTGCCGCCGATCGAGGACTTCCTGCCCGGCCCCGACACGGTCGTCGAGCTCGAGGACCGGCTCCGCCCCGCGCTCGGCGACTGACCGGCGGGTGTCGGACGGCACGCCCCGCCGGGCGGCGCACGCACCGGAGGGGGAACGCCTCCAGAAGGTCCTGGCCCGGGCCGGTTTCGGCAGCCGGCGGGTCTGCGACGACCTGATCGCGGCCGGCCGGGTGACGGTGGACGGGCAACCGGCCGTGCTCGGCCAACGGGTTCAGTCCACCACCGAGCGGGTCGAGGTCGACGGCGTCTCGGTGCCGACGGCCCCGGGGCTGGTGTACTACCTGCTCAACAAGCCGGCCGGCGTCATCACCACGGCATCGGACCCCGAGGGCCGTCCGACCGTGACCGGCCTCGTCCCCGTCGAGCCCCGGGTGTTTTCGGTCGGGCGCCTCGATCTGGCCACCGAGGGGCTGCTCATCCTCACCAACGACGGCGACCTCGCCTTCGCCCTGGCCCATCCCTCCCACGGGGTCGACAAGGAGTACCTGGTGGAGCTGGAGGGAGAACCGAGCCCGGGGGCGCTGCGCAGCCTGCGCCAGGGGGTCGAGCTCGACGACGGGATCACCGCCCCCGCCCGGGTCGGGGTCGTCGGCCCCGGTGTCCTGCGCATCGTGATCCACGAGGGACGCAACCGTCAGGTACGCCGGATGTGCGAGGCGATCGGTCACCCCGTTCGGCGCTTGGTGCGCACCCGGATCGGTCCGATCAGCGATCCCAACCTCGCACCGGGGAGCTGGCGGACGCTCACCATCGCCGAGGTTCGCTCCCTGGCCGTGGCTGCCCACCGGGACGAACGGGCCGATGTCGACGCCGCCGGTGACTCCACCGAGGGGTAGCGGCGTTCCCCGGGCCCCTGGACGCCCGGGCATTTGCCGGGAGGAAGGCGAGAGCCTCCGTGGGAATGACAACTAGTCTTCGACCCCGATGCCCGAAGCACCCGTGACGCGAGCCCTGCGCGGCGCCACCACCGTCGAGGAAGACACGCCCGAGCAGATCGCGGCTCGCATCCAGGAACTGCTGACCGAGATCATGGTCCGCAACGGCCTGGTGGAGGACGACATCATCAGCATCGTCTTCACGGCCACCCATGACGTCGTCTCGGCGTTCCCGGCCACCGCGGCGCGCGACATCGGGTTCGGGGCGGTGCCCCTCATGTGCATGTCCGAGATCAAGGTGCCGAGCGGCACGCCCAAGTGCCTGCGGGTGATGCTCCACATCAACACCACGCGATCTCGCGGCGAGCTCCGCCACGTCTACCTGCACGGCGCTCAGGGGCTCCGCGATGACCTCCCGGTCTGAGGGGGACGAGCCCGCGCACCGGTGGGGTCGATGAGCGATTCGTCGCCGACCGACCGATCGCCGAGGCGGGCACTGGTCATCGGCACCGGGCTGATCGGCGGCTCGATCGGCACCGGGCTGCGCCGTCGCGGGTGGCATGTCACCGGCCAAGACGCTGACGGCGACCGGGTGCAGCGGGCGCTCGCGGTCGGTGCGATCGACGCGGTCGGGCCGGGGCTCGACGCCGAGATCGTCTTCATCGCCACTCCGGTGGCCGCGGTGGCGACCCTCGCCCGGACCCTGCTCGCCGAGCCGGACCGGCCTGACACGGTGGTGGTGACCGACACGAGCGGTGTGAAAGGGCCGGTGGTCGACGCGGTGCGGCACCCCCGTTTCATCGGCGGCCACCCGATGGCCGGCTCCGAGCAGTCGGGCATCGACGGGGCCGATCCGGATCTCTTCGTCGGGGCGACCTGGGTCCTCACCCCGACTGTCGAGACCGACGCGGCGGGGTTCGCCCTGCTGTCGGGCGTCGTCACCGAACTGGGGGCCGACGTCATCGCCCTGCCGGCGGCCGACCACGATCGGCTGGTCGCGGTGGTGTCCCACGTCCCCCACCTTGTCGCGGCGACCCTGATGAACGCGGCGGCCGACGGGGCCAAGGTCGATGGCGTCTTGCTGCGGCTGGCCGCCGGAGGGTTTCGCGACATGACGCGGGTCGCGGCCGGGCAACCCTCGATCTGGCCGGACATCTGCGCCGACAACGCCGACGCCATCGTGACCGGACTCGACCGCCTGCTCGACGACCTGGCCAGCCTGAGAGAAAAGGTGGCCGGGGGTGATCGGTCGGGCCTCCTCGACCTGCTCCAGCGGGCCAGCATCGCCCGGCGCGAGCTGCCATCCAGCGCGACGCGTCCCGAGCACCTGGCCGAGCTGCGGGTTCCGGTGCCGGACCGCTCCGGTGTCCTGGCCGAGTTCACCGGCCTGGCCGCCGACCTCGGCGTCAACATCTACGACCTTGACATCGCCCACTCGGCCGAGGGGCCGCGCGGTGTGCTCACCCTGGTGGTCGGGGCCGACGAGGCCGACCGCCTGCGCGAGGCCGTCGACGCGCGCGGCCACTCGTGCACCGTGATCCCGCTGACATGACCGGGCCCGGGCGCGCCGACACCGTCGCCATCGCCCCCGGCCGACACCTGACCGGGACCGTGCGGACCCCCGGTGACAAGTCGATCTCGCATCGGGCCCTGCTCATCGGCGCGCTGGCCGTGGGCACCAGCACCGTGCGGGGACTGTCCGACGGCGACGACGTGGCCCGGACCGCCGCTGCGGTGATGGCCCTCGGAGCCTCGCTCGAACGCGACGACGGCACGGTTGAGATCGAAGGGGGCCGGGACCGGCTGCACGAGTCCGGGCCGCTCGACTGTGCCAACTCGGGCACCTCCATGCGGCTGTTGGCCGGGGTCGTGGCGAGCCTGCCCTGGACCACCACCTTGTCCGGGGACGCCTCGCTGTCGGCCCGGCCGATGGACCGCATCGCCGAGCCGCTCTCGGCCATGGGCGCCACCGTGCGCGGGCACGGTGCGACCCAGCTGCCGCCCCTGGTGGTGAGCGGGGGCGGGATCCACGGCATCGAGTGGACACCTCCGATGGCCAGCGCCCAGGTGAAGTCGGCGATCCTCTTCGCCGGGCTCGACGCGACCGGTGAGACGGTGGTGCGCGAGTCGGTCGCCACCCGCACCCACACCGAGGACATGTTGGCCGCGGCCGGCGCCGAGATCGCCGTCGAGCCATGGGGGACCGGCCGGCTGGTCCGGGTGCGGGCCAGTCGGCTCCGCCCGATCAACCTCGACGTCCCCGGCGACCCCTCCCAGGCCGCGTTCTGGGTCGTCGCGGGGTGTCTCGTTCCGGCCAGCTCGGTGGTGGTCGAGCGCGTCTACGCGGGCTCCGAACGCATCGGGTTCATGCGCGTGCTCGAGCGGATGGGCGCCTCGGTCGCCATCGGGGCCCAGATCGACGGCACCGCCGAACTGTCGGCCCGATCCTCGGCCCTCCGGGCGACCGACGTCGACGCGGCCGAGATCCCGTCCCTCGACGAGGTGCCGGTGCTGGCCCTGGCCGCCGCAGCGGCCGAGGGCACCTCGACCTTTCGGGACGTGGGTGAGCTCACCGTGAAGGAGAGCGACCGGTTGGCCGCCACCGTGTCGCTGGTCGAGGCGGTGGGTGCACGGGCGTGGGCCGACGGCGACAACCTCGTCGTGGAGGGGTCCGGCTCGATCGGTCCGGGGCCGGTCACGTTCCATGGCCAAGGCGACCACCGCCTGGCCATGGCGGCGATGGTGGCCGCTCTGGCCGCACCGGCCGGGGGCACCGTCGGGGGAGTGACCTCGGTCGACACCAGCTACCCGTCCTTCCTCGACCACCTCGACGCCCTGGCCGGGGCCGACGCGTGGCGGCCGGCCGATCCGTTCGACCCGGTGGGCCGGTGAGCAAGGACAGCCCCACCGGGGCGCCGCTGATCGCGATCGACGGTCCGGCCGGCGCCGGGAAGTCGACCGTGTCGCGCGCGGTGGCCGAGCGGCTCGGGCTCGACCGTCTCGACACCGGGGCCATGTATCGCTCGGTGGCCTGGGAGGCGCTGCACCGGGGGATCGACCCGGCCGATCAAACGGCGGTGGCCGAGATCGCCGCCTCCGCGGAGATCGAGGTGGCCCCGGCGGTGACGATCAACGGGAGCGACGTGACCCAGGCCATCCGCACCCCCGAGGTGAGCCGGGCCGTCTCCATCGTGGCGGCCAATCCCGACGTGCGCCGCGAGCTGGTGATCCGGCAGCGACGCTGGGCCGCCGAGCGGGCCGGTGGGGTGGTCGAGGGGCGCGACATCGGCTCGGTCGTCTTCCCCCAGGCGACGGTCAAGATCTACCTGACCGCCTCGCCCGAGGAGCGGGCCCGCCGCCGACACGACGAGTCGGCCGACGGCGTGGCCACCCGTGACCGGCTCGACTCGACCCGCCAGGCCTCACCGCTGACCCAGGCGCCCGATGCACACGTGCTCGACACGACCGGGCGCAGCGTCGAGGATGTCGTCGAGGAGGTGCTGTCATGGCTGTGAGTCACAACGACCCCTCCGAGCACGACCAGGCGTCCGACCCTGGCGGATCGCCGGACGACGGAGTGTCGGACGACGGAGCATCGCACGACGGAGCCTCGAACGACGGAGCATCCGCCGAGCCCCGGGACGCCCCGACCCGGCTGGCGGTCGACTTCCGCGTCGACCCGCGCCGCACCGTGCCCTACCGGGTCTGCCGGGCCGTGTTCGTCGGGCTGATGAGGGCGTGGTTCCGGCCGCGGGTGCGGGGGCGCAACAACGTGCCCCGAACTGGTGCCGCCATCATCGCCCCGGTGCATCGCTCCAACCTCGACTTCGGGTTCACCCCCTTTGTGACCAAGAGGAAGCTCTTCTTCATGGCCAAGGAGGAGCTCTGGAAGGTCGGGTGGTTCGGCCGGATCCTGAGCTCCTTCGGCGTGTTCCCGGTCCATCGCTCCGGGGCCGACCGTGAGTCGGTGCGCCGGGCCGAAGAGGTGTTGCGCGAGGGCCACCTGCTGGTCATGTTCCCCGAGGGTTCCCGCAAGTCCGGGAGCGAGATCGGCGAGCTGATGGAGGGGGTCGCGTTCCTGGCCGCCCGCACCGGGGCGCCGATCGTACCGGTCGGCATCTCGCGAACCGAGCAGGCCATGCCCAAGGGGTCCAAGGTGCCCAAGCCGCTCGGAGTCACGGTGTCGGTCGGCGAGCCGATCGAGGTCCCCACCCGCGGGACGGGCCACCGGGTCGCCCGGAGCCAGATCCACCAACTGACCGGGACCCTCCAGGAAGGTCTCCAGGCCGTCTACGACGACGCGGAGCGCTGAGCGACCCGGTGGCGCCGCTCGCGTAGCCAGGTCTGCACGATCACGTTGGCGTAGCGGAAACCGAAGAACAGGTTGGACCCCTTCTTGGAGGTTCCCGAGGCCCGGGGCCGCCACACCGTGGGACGCTCGGTGACCCGCCAGCCCCGGGAGATGGCGGTGATCAGCAGCTCCGCCGTCTGGTACTGGCGCTGCTCGAGCCGGTCGACCACGTCGGCCAACAGCTCGGTGCTCAGCGCCCGGTAGCCGTTGGAGGTGTCGCTCAGCTGCGAGCCGGTGAGCCGGTTCATCAGCCACGCGAACACCACCACGCCGGCCCGGCGGACCTGGTCGCTCGTCTCGTCGATGCCGAGCCGGCGCGAGGCCACGACGAAGTCGGCCGTCCCCTCGACCAGTGGTTCGAGCATCGCCGACAACTCGGCCGGGTCGTTCTGGCCGTCGGCGTCGATGGTCACGACATAGCGGGCCCCCCCGTCGATGCAGAGTCGGTATCCGACCTGGAGGGCCACCCCGTGGCCGAGGTTGGTCGGAAAGACACAGGTGATGGCGTCCGAGGCGAACGAGACCGAGGCGGTGTCGTCCTTGCCGCCGTCGACGATCACGAGGGGGGCCACGGCCAGCCCGCACGCCTCCACGGGGACCGCCTTCAACACGTCGCCGATGTTGTCGCCCTCCTCGTACGCGCAGATGAGCGCGACGACCGGCGGGAGCTTCAGCGCCGGATAGCGGGCCGAGTACTCGCGCAGTGCCTGCTCGATGGCGATCCTCTCGAGCCCGGCGACACGCGCCTGCTCACGACGGGTGGTGCGTTTCATCGATCGGGCGCGCTCACACGGCCAAGGCGTCGAGCACGTCGGATGCCGAGACCCCCCGGTCTCCGGCCGACGGTCCGCGCTCGGCGGGGTCCTCGGCGCGGCCGGACAGGAGGGTGAGCGTGGTGGCGAGGGCCCGGAGCAGCTCGCGCAGCTCGGGCGGGGGCGGGAAGTACTCGTCCTCGGTGGTCACCCGGACCAGCTCGACCCCCTCGGTCGGGGCCAACACGGCCAGGACCTCTTGGACCAGCTGCTCGGGGGCGGACGCCCCGGCGGTCACCCCGACGGTGCCGGTGAGGTCGGACGGCACCTCGTGGGCGCCGTCGACCCGGATCACCCGGGGGCATCCCGAGGCGGTGGCCACCTTCTCCAGGGCCACCGTGTTGGAGGAGTTGGCCGAGCCGATCACGATCACCGCATCGACCCTGTGGGCGATCTCGCGCAACGCGGCCTGCCGGTTGGTGGTGGCGAAACACAGGTCGCTGCGGTCGGGCAGCCACAGCTGGGGGAACCGGTCGAGGGCGGCCTCCATGAGGCCATGCCACTCGTCGTGACTGAGGGTGGTCTGGGCCAACAGGGCCACCGGGGTGTCTGGCTCCAGCGTGCCGAGGGCTTCGAGGTCGGACTCGTCCTCGATCAGGTGGACCGCCTCGGGGGCCACCGCCATGGTGCCCACCGCCTCCTCGTGGCCCGAGTGGCCCACGTAGAGGACCTGGAAGCCCCGCCGGCTCCGCATCTTGAGCTCGTGGTGGACCTTGGTCACGAGCGGGCACACGGCGTCGATCACGAGAGCGGCCCGCTCCCGGGCCTCCTCGACCACCGCCGGCGCGGTGCCGTGCGCGCTGAGCATGAGCGGGGCACCCGGCGGGACCTGGGCGATGTCGTCGACGAAGATCACCCCGAGGGAGCGGAACTCCTCGACGACCAGCTGGTTGTGGACGATCTCGTGGTAGCAGTAGACGGGCGGCTCGAACACCCGGACCATCCAGGCCAGGGCCTTGATCGCCTTCTCCACGCCGGCGCAGAAGCCTCGGGGCTCGGCCAGGAGCACCTTGTCCACGGTCACGGCACCCAGGCTACTGGGGCCGCTTCGGCCAACGGTAGGTCGGGCCGCCCTCGCCCCCGTCGGCACCCGGTCCCGTCGGTGGCCGCCGCCGACCCCGGTAACCTGGGCTTATGTCGGCCCCCACGGTGACCGCCCTCCTGGAGGGTTCACCAGCGGCTGCGGCCGGGTTCCAGGTCGGTGACGAGCTGGTTTCTTTCAACGGCGAGCAGCCCCGCGATGTCATCGAGTACCAGCAGATGGTGGACGCGGCGCGCCTCGACGTCGTGGTCAGACGGCCGGGCACCGAGCTCGACCGCCGGATCCGGGTGGAGAAGGCGGCCGGCGAGCCACTGGGTCTCGAGGTCTCGGCGGCGGTGTTCGACCGGGTCCGCACCTGTGACAACCACTGCGCCTTCTGCTTCATCTACCAACTCCCGAAGGGCATGCGGAAGAGCCTGTATCTGAAGGACGACGACTACCGCCTGTCCTTCCTCTACGGGAACTTCACCACGCTGACCCGGTTCACCGAGCTCGACGCCGAACGGGTCATCACCGAGCGCCTGGGCCCGTTGTTCGTGTCCATCCATGCCACCGACCCGACGGTCCGCGCGTCGATGCTGCGCAACCCGAGGGGGGCGACCAGCCTGCGCTGGCTCCGGGTGCTCCTCGACGCCGGCATCGAGGTGCACGGCCAGGTGGTGGTCTGCCCGGGCGTGAACGACGGGGCCGTCCTCGAGGACACCATGGCCGGGATCCTCGATCAGTACGCCGAGCTGGCCACCGTCGGGGTGGTCCCCCTCGGGCTCAGCCGCTTCTCGACCGAGGCCGACATGCGGCCACACACCACCGAGGAGGCCCAATCTGTCCTCGCGACGGTGACCGAGTACCAGGAGCTGTGCCGTTCGGCCGTGGGGCGCCGGCTCGTGTTCGCGTCCGACGAGTACTTCCTCATGGCCGGCCAGCCGTTCCCGACCGCCGACGCGTATGAGGGCTACCCCCAGCACGAGAACGGCATCGGGATGGTCCGGGCGTTCGGCGAGGCCCTCGGCGGCGACGCGGCGGCCGCCCAGGGCGTGCGCCCGGGGTTCTTCGCCTGGGTCGACGGCGCCCCGCCGGAGGGCTACCGGGCCCCACGAGCGGTGCCATCGCCGCCGCGCCGAGACGACGCCCCGATCACGATCCTGACCGGCACCTTCGGGGCCGAGGTGCTCGGTCCGATGCTGGCCGGTTGGGGCGAGCGGGTGCGAGTGCTCGCCGTGGAGAACCACTACTTCGGTGGCACCATCGGTGTCGCCGGACTGCTCACCGCGTCCGACCTGGCCCGGGCCCTGGCCGATCAGCCCGAGGACCACCGCTACCTGCTGCCCGACGCCTGTCTGTCCAAGGGGGTGTTCCTCGACGGAGGGACCCTCGCCGACCTGCCCCGGTCGGTCGAGGTCGTGGCCACCGACGGTCTGTCGCTGCGCCGTCGCCTGGACGGCATCGAGGCGCCGGCCACCAGCTGTTGCGGCGCCGGCCCACCATGAGCGCGACCGGAGAGACCGACCGGGACGTCGAGCGGGCGAACGAGGTGCCGGTGGTGGTGGTGGCCGGACGGCCCAACGTGGGCAAGTCGACCCTGGTGAACCGCATCGTCGGGCGAAGGGCGGCGGTCGTCGAGAGCGAGCCCGGCGTGACCCGCGACCGCAAGGCCCTCGACGCCGAATGGAACGGGGTGCGATTCACCATCATCGACACCGGTGGTTGGCTCGGCCGGGGCGACGAGCTGACCACCAAGATCTCCGGCCAGTCGGAACGGGCGCTGGCCGACGCCGACGTTGTCCTTCTGGTGACCGATGTCCTGGTTGGCCCGACCGACGAGGATCTGGAGACGGCCCGACTGGTGAAACGGCTCGGCGCGCCGGTGCTCCTCGTCGCGAACAAGGTCGACGACACCAACCGCGAAGCGGGTGCCTGGGACCTGGTCTCGCTTGGGGTGGGGGACCCCTGGCCCATCAGCGCGCTGCACGGGCGCGGCACCGGCGACCTACTGGACGAGGTGGTGCGTCTCTTTCCGGCCACCCAAACGAGCGACGACGCCCAGCCGGACGACGAACCGGAGCCGGCGCTCGACATCCCCCGGGTCGCCCTGGTCGGGCGACCCAATGCCGGCAAGTCGACCCTCTTCAACCGGCTGGTGGGGGAGGAGCGCTCGATCGTCCACGACATGCCCGGAACCACCCGCGACGCAGTGGACACGGTCATCGAGACCCCCGAGGGGACGTTTTGCTTCGTCGACACCGCGGGGATGCGACGCCCGTCGAGGACCGATTACGGCACCGAGCACCACTCGGTGCTGCGTGCCCTCGACGCGCTCGACGGCGCCGACATCGCACTGTTGGTGATCGACGCCACCGTCGGCGCCACCCACCAGGACCAGCGGCTGGCCGAGCGGGTCGGCGTGGCCGGATGTCCCTCGGTGGTGGTGCTCAACAAGTGGGACCTGGTCGCTCCGGTCGACCGGGACGACGTGCTGGCCGGGGTGGGGGACCGGCTGGCCTTCCTGGGCGACGCGCCGGTGATCCGCATCTCTGCGCGTTCGGGACGCAATGTCCACAAGGTCCTGCCAGCCCTACACGAGGCAGTCGTCGCGTATCACACCCGCATTCCGACCGGCGCGCTCAACCGTGCGCTGCGAGACCTCCAGGCCAAACACCCCGCCCCTCGGGCTCGCATCCGCTATGGGGTCCAAGGCGCCGCGGACCCGCCGACCTTCACCCTCTTCGCCTCGGCCAGGTTGTCGGCCGATTACCTGCGCTACGTGGAGCACCAGATCCGCGACCGGTTCGATCTCGGTGCGACCCCGGTCAAGCTCCGCGTCCGCATCGGCGGGCGCTAGGGAACGGCATGGCCTGGTGCGACGAGTGCGATCGTCTGGTCGAGGACGACCAGCTCGACGACGAGGGGGCGTGCCCGACGTGTGGCACGGTGCTCACCGAGCCGGCTCCCCGCCACATCCCATGGACCTTCAAGACGATGGTCGTCGCCTTCATCATCTATCTCGGGTACCGCAGCTACCAGGGCATCACCTGGATCATCCACCACGTCTGAACCGTCTCGGCCGGTCGTCGAGGTTCGGGTCGACCGGCCCAAAGTAAGCTCCCCCTTGGCCACGGGCTGTGGCGCAGCTTGGTTAGCGCGCTTGACTGGGGGTCAAGAGGTCGGGGGTTCAAGTCCCCCCAGCCCGACTACATAGTTGCCGGTGAGAGGCTTCGGACGAACGACGAGATCGCCCTGCCGAGGCTGACTTGTCAGCGCGATCTCGGCGGCTGCGGGAGCCGCCCCGCTCAAGGCCGAACCGACTACGGCCCTGGGGAGTTCCCCGAAATGTTCGAACCAAAGTTCACGAGGATCGCTGGCGGGATGTTCGCAACACCGCCATTTGTGCCGGGCAGGCTGCCGGTGTTGGCCGAATTGCCGGTCACGCTCGAGGACAGCAGGAACAACTCCGTGCCGCCATAGGGGGAATTGTAGATGCCGCCCCCATTCGAGTTGGCGAAATTGCCGGTGATCGAGCTGTTTGAATAGGTGGCGAGACCTGGACCCAGGTTGTAGATGCCACCGCCGTCGACTGCGGCGACATTGTCCGACACGGTGGTGCCAGTAGCGGTGACAAATCCGAAGATCCCGCCACCATCCCACTGGGTGGTGTTGTAGCTGATTGTGCTGTTGATGAATTGAGTCGAACCGTTGCATTCGATCCCACCACCACCCCTATTGCCTGTGCTCGAGTACTGGGTGGCGTTGTTGTGAGAAACGGTGGAGTTCTCAACCACCAGGTTCGAGCCAGCGACATCTTCGATGCCACCCCCTGTCGCTGCATTGTTATACGTGATGAAGGAGTCGTTGATCGTCATATTGCCGGCGTCGTAGATGCCCCGCCGTTGACGGTGGCCAGGTTGTTGGACACGGTTGAGTTGGTGATCGTCATCGTGCTGTGATTAAAGACACCACCCCCGGTGAGGGACGTGTTCCCCGCCACGGTCGAGTTATCAAGCGTGACAGCACCGCTCGAGACGTAGATGCCGCCTACTGATCCGGCCTCTATGACCAAGTTGTTCAACGCGACGTTCCCCGAGGTAGAGATCGTGAGCACCGTCCCGGAACCATTCCCGTTCAGGGTCGCTGATCCTTGCAGGGTCAAACTCTTACCGATGGTGAAGTTCCCATAGCAGACCCCGCTTACCAGGAGCGTCGAGCCGGCCGGCGCGCTGTTGATCGAACTCTGCAAGTTGGCGCTCGGACCACTCTGCACGTTGAAACCCGAACAGTTCACCACCAACGTCTCCGGGGCGGGGAAGTACGGGTAGGGGAGCGATGGGAAGGGGAACGACGGCAAGCGGAACGACGGGAACGGGAGCGCCCCGGCAGGGTTGACACCTACGCCGAGCACCAACCCGGCCATAACCAGGCTGGCCAGACAGGCCGCCACCAACATCGGTGTCCGAACGAATCTCACGATCGCCCCCCTACTGCCCCGTCACCTCGGGCGCCTGGAGTCCCGTTTGCCTCGCGCCGGGGTTCCACGGATCAGGCTGAGCCCAGCGGGTCGCCGACCTGGCCTTGACTTCCGCGTTTCCGGTTGGAACTGACCAGGACGGATCCCAGTCGTACAACGCTTACGATCCGATACCTGGGGGTCAGGAGGTCGCCGGTTCAAATCCGGCCAGCCCGACAAGACACCAGTTCAAGGTGGCTGGGACTGGGCTCCCCTCGGAGCAGCTGCGCCGTCAACCGGGAGAAGTAGCGCCGTTGACCGAGCGGCCGATCGCTTGTCGACGAAGAGTCTGGAGCCCGCCCGCCCGGCCGATGCGTGTGCTCTCACCGCTAGCTGATCATCTCCGACGCGACTAGAGCGGTCTGCTGACGAACGAATGGTGTTACGACTGAGAAGGCGCAACCCTGGGTCGATCCCTTGGCCCCGATGGCCATCAAAACGCACTGAGGGGGCAGTGGATCTAAAGCGGTAAGAGGGGTACCTTCTTCGACGAGGGTAGGAGGTCACGATGGTTCGACGCCTTCTTGTGATTGGCGCCTCACTTGTCGTGGCGTTTGTATTGTCGGGGTGCAACGTCTTTGGCAACGGCATCTTTCCTGTGGGATCGGTCAGCAGTCAAAGCACGCCGGGCGTTGCGACACCCGGCACGTATCACAGTTCGGGGGGCCAGGGCTGCTACTGGCGGCTAAATGCAGCGGGGGGAGGCATCATCGCCTCCAACTTCCTGAACGGCCCCGATGTGGTGACGATCTTGCCCACCGATGGCGAGTTCCAGAGCCAGGGGTGTGGCCTGTGGCTTCCGCTCCCAGCCAGTGGTCCAGAAGCCACCAGCTTTGGCGACGGGGGATACGCAATCGGCATCGACATCGCCCCAGGTACGTATTCGGCTCCTGGAGGGCCTGACTGTTACTGGCAACAGGACAGCGACTTCCTCGATGCGGGCAACAGCATCATCTCGTCGAGCAATGCCGCGGGTGGACCTGTGACCGTGACATTGGCTCCGAACGCGGTGAGGTTCTTCGTCCAAAGTTGCGGAACCTGGACCCAGGTCACCGCGGCACCGGTCGGTCATAGCTGCACGGCCACCATGTCGGACCCAAGTCCTCCTGACTACACCAATGACGCGGTCAATATCACGTCGAACGTTCCCGATGCGCCCGTACTGATTACCAAGTACTACGAGACAGTGACGAGCACCGACTCTGGCGAAACCAACTCCGGTGGTTCCGCCTCAATCACCTTTAACGACAGTGGGGCTACGCCGAACTACACAGTGCTGGTCGACGTGAGCATCAACGGCGGAGAGGCAACCTGTTCGACCAGCTTCACCCCTCAGTAACGCAGACGCTCGGCAAAGATCTCCGGGGATTGATGATCGCGCGCTCCGGAAGGAGTCTCGATTGTTGACAACCGCCACGGTCAACGCGATATCGAGACGTGGAGCAGAGAAGTGCTGGGGGTTTGGCTGATGACTTTCGGACGCCGGCTGTACGTGAACGCAAAGGGGTCAGTCGTGCGTCTGGCGCCAACACTCATCCATCGAAGCCCTCACTCCGTGCTCGACCCCGAGCGCCTGTACTACTACCTTGACGCGCTGTGGCAGAGACGCAACCTCGACGGCTGCGTGCTCGAAGTGGGCTGCTGGCGAGGTGGGACAGCAGCCATCGTTGACCAATTCCTACGGAACACCGGCAACGATCGACGATACATATGTATCGATACCTTCAGTGGGTTCGTCGATGAGCAGTTCGACGCTGACTTGTTGAACGGAACTCCACCCGGCAACCGCGGAGTGTTCCGAGCAAACCCCAAGGCGGTTGTGCGCAAGTTGCTCGACCACTGGGGTGCGCCGTCGGTTGAGCTCGTGAAGGGGGACATCGTGTGCATGCCGGACGACGACATTCCCGTCGACATCGCCGTGTGTCTCCTCGACGTCGATCTCGAAGCCCCGGTTTACGAGGGGCTCAGGAGGATTGTTCCCAAGCTTGTTCCTGGGGGTGTCGTTCTTGTGGACGACTGCCTGGAGACTACGGAATGGCGTGGCGCCCGAGTCGGCTATGCCAAGTACTGCGCCGAAACCGGCATCCGCGAGGAATACGCCTTCGGGCTGGGGGTCCTTCGGGCGGATGACCCGCCGGGCCCTGCAACGATGGGAGCTCTCGCATGAGTGTCATGGAGAAGGCCACGGAGGCCGTGATGCGGTTGAGATACGGCCTGCCTCGGACCCCACGCGAACTGGAGGCGACGTTATTGCTATTGGCGACGCTGAGGTCCGAGGGATGGCAAGCGTCTGTCCAACGTGGTAGCTCTTCTGGGTTGGGTCGCCGACCGATTCCCTGGTGGACGTACTCCGCATCGCATTGGCTCGACCTAGCGTTGACCCGCGACCATCGAGTGCTTGAGTTCGGCTCGGGGGGCTCTACCGCTTGGCTGGCTGAACGCACTGCCCAAGTGCACTCCATCGAGCACGACGCGAAGTGGGATGAGATCGTGCGCCGTACATTGCCAGCGAACGCTTCACTCATACTGGTCGAAAGCCGTGGAGATTTTTCCTGGGCTCCGACCGGTGATCCGTACCCCGCTGTCATCGATGAGATCTCAGGTCAGTTTGACGTGGTTGTCATCGACGGCATGTCACGGAATACCTGCGCTGAACGTGCTTGTGAGCGAATAACAGAGTCTGGCCTAATTGTCTTCGACGACGCCGACAGACCAGAGTACGCGCCCTCACACCGGCTTTTGAGCGAGCTCGGATTTGGCCGCATCGACTTCTTCGGACCAAAGCCTGCTGTGGGACACCTGTCTATGACGTGTATCTTCAGCCGAGACTTCAATTCATGGACGCGAAACCTCGAACTACCACTGCCATCTGGATACTGAAGTTGCTCGCAACTCCTGACAGGGAACGGGTGAATTCCGGCGCGGTATCGCGCGAAGGCCTTTTGACCTGCTCACGATAACGGGCCACGGCAAACGGTACTGTTCGTCTAGACCGCCGATACTGCTTGTCGTCGAATTTCGATGACACTCCGCTTGGAAGGGACCCCTTGACCGAACATCGAGGGAGACATGTGGCCGGTGGGCCCTTCGTGCATCGACATCCGCTGATTACGAGTCTGCTGCTCGTCATTGTCGTCTTCGTTGGCACGAATCTGTTGCTTTTCGTGTGGCCTGCAACAAACCAGCCGCGCCATGTCGATGCAGTCCTCAGCCTTTCCGGAACCAACGAAACCGCACGAGAGAGCACCGCGATCTCACTTGCTACGAGGGGTTACGCGCCAGTACTCCTCTTCTCTCTGGCTAGTGGGTCGTTCTGCCCTCGGGTGCCCAGAGTCTCGGTCGTGTGCTTCTTTCCCCATCCGGCCACGACAGTCGGTGAGCTCAAGTTTGCGTCCGGCTACGCCCGCAGTCATGGTTGGCGCTCGCTCATGGTCGTGGCAGGGCACGCCCAGGTCACACGGGCCCACCTATTGGCAGAGCGGTGCTACTCGGGGCAAATCGTCATGATTTCCGCCCCTGTTCAGCTGAGGGACCTCCCGGAGGAGGTCCTCTACGAGTGGGGTGCCCTCGCCAAGGCGGTGGTGTCGGACGAGCATTGCTGAGGGACGGTCACACAAGGAAACGCAGACCGCCCAATGTGTTCGGGCATTCGTATCTCCCCGAAGTTGATGGCTGTTCAGGAAAGAAGCGTCGGCTCTCGCGGACCCGGAATGAAAGTTGACTCCCGCGCGCAATGGCAATGGCGTCCTAATGGCTGCGTGACCCGTTTTCGGATACCGTAGGCGTTTGTCTAGACCCTCTATTGCCAATCGGCTCTCACGCGCTACCCACCCGTTGGATGCGTGCGAATGGTCGCCGATGCCCGACGATAATTTGCGTCCTATCCGATCGAATGCCTATACCTCGTAGTTCGTATCTACCCTTCGGACGTCCTAGCTTCACGGACGACGAAATAAGGGCCGTCACTCGGGTCATCGAATCTGGCTGGGTAGGGACAGGCCCAGAAACTCTGAAGTTCGAAACCGAGTTGGCGGAATATCTCGGGGCCCGCCGGTGCGTGACAGTTAGCTCCTGTACGGCAGCACTGTTTCTTTCGCTCCTGGTGGAGGGTGTAACAGCGGGTGATGAGGTGGTGGTCCCCAGCCTGACATGGTGCTCAACAGCGAATGCCGCGCTCTACTTGGGCGCCACGCCGGTCCTTTGCGACATAGATCCGGCCACACTGTGCACAACGACGGACTCTGTGCTGGACCGAGTCACAGCGCGCACGCGAGCCGTGATCGTCGTCCATTACGGGGGGCGGGCGGTGGACGTCGCTGAGTTACGTTCAAACCTGCCCGAGCGAGTGGCAATCATCGAGGACGCCGCCCATGCGATGGGGGCGTCGTATCCCGATGGAAGTTTGGTCGGTTCGTCTTCGAATCTGACCTGCTTCAGTTTTTACGCCAACAAGAACATCTCCACCGGAGAGGGAGGGGCCGTCGCGCTCCCTGACAATGACAAAGCTGAGCGAATCCGGTCACTGGGATTGCATGGACTCTCTTCCACTGCATGGGACCGGTATACGGATCCAACCGCTCTGTTACGGACGACCGAGATCGTAGAACTCGGTTACAAGATGAACTACACCGATCTGCAGGCCGCCATCGGACGAGTTCAGCTCAGAAGGTTGGGGGAGATGTCGGCCATCCGGGAGCGCATAGCTAACCGGTACATCGAGAGGCTCGATCCATCTCGTACCGGGATAATCTTTCAGGATGGCTGTTCCGAAAGGAGTCATGCTCGTCACCTCCTGGTGATCCGTGTCCAGAAGAATAAATACGCCATGAATCGAGATGAACTCCTGTTGAGCCTCCGATCCCTGAATATCGGCGCGGCCATCCACTACAAGCCATTGCACCAAGAGCCGCTTTACAGTCAATATTCTGCGGCAAATGGATTGCCTAATACAGATCTTGTAGCGGACGAGATTCTGACTCTGCCGATCAGTGCGTCAATGGACCTCGAAGACGTGGAATATGTCACTGCCCAAATCTGTGACCTTCTTCGCCTCGAGCCAGTTGTCGACGACCTCGAGGTAGACCAGCCGGTGGACCCCTCCTAGCGGCACGGTGGCGGCGCGGGACCGGTCAGAAGTCCGGGTCGGCCGAAACCTTTGAGGGCCGTCGACGACCACCGGGGGGCATTCGGGTGGCCAACGAGGGGCTGTGGCGCAACGGCCAGGCACAAGGCTGCTCTCGAACCCCCAATCGAGGACACCAGTGACCGCCATCGGGACTAAGCGCCCGACGCTCCACACACGACCAGTGAGAATGACAACAGGCACGGTCACCGGTTGCCATGGTGTTGTGAGCCTTCGGGCTGAGGTCACCCCGCGCCGATACCCTCGAGGCACGCCATAGCCGAAAACAATGCCTTTTGAACTGGGAGATCCCGTGTGATGATCACCGCCCTACGGGTGCCGAACTGGCAGTATTTACGACCTGGTACGGACATCGTCTGTGACCTGCCAGAATGGAGCCCCGCTGGCTTCGAGGTAGACCCTCAAAGGGGATGTCGTGCACAAAACCCGGGCTTTCATTGCAGGCCTGATCTCAGTGTTGTCGACGATGGCCCTGATTGGATTCGCCGCCCCAGGTCTGGCAGCAGCTGGTCCAGGGGCCGCTTATGGCCAGGCCAAGATCGTTAACACGGACCGCATCGTCGGTTTCGCCCAGCAGACCACGACGGCGTCGAATGCGCCAGCGCCGTCGTTGAATTGGGCCGGGTATGCCGACACGGGTACCTTCAGCGCCGTCAGCGCGAACTGGATAGTTCCAACCGTCACCTGTACGCCGGGTGTGAGCGCGTTCTCGACTCACTGGATCGGCATCGACGGCAACACGAGTTCGACGGTCGAGCAGGAGGGATCCGAAGGCGACTGCCTCCCCAACGCAGACGGTGTGATCTCGCCGTCCTACGACGCCTGGTTCGAGATGTTCGGGGATAACGCTGTGAACCAGGGTTTTGAGGAGGAGCTCTCGCCGAGCACGAACCCCGTGTCCCCAGGCGACTCGATCAGCGCCTCGATCAGCGTGGCAAGCGGCGTGTGGACGCTCACAATCATCGACTCGTCATCCAGCCACCCGGGGTGGACCTTCTCCGATTCCATAGCTTTCGCGGGTGCCGCCCAATCCTCGGCGGAGTGGGTGGTTGAGCGGCCGGAGCTCTGCACCATTTATGGTGGTCTCGGCGCCCAATGCTCGGCCGCCCCGCTCGCTGACTTCGGCAGCGTGACCTTCTCCGACGCGACGGCGACTCCATCGGGCGGCTCCAGTGGACCGATCAGCGCGTACTCGAACACCGCGATCGAGATGGTCGGGCCCCCGAATGTGCTTGCCCTTCCCGGTGCCCTTGGTGTCGGTGGAAACGCGTTCACCGACACCTGGGAATCCCTCCAATAATCTGCGGCGCGACGGCTACAACCTTTCTACCGTCCAGCGCTGATTCGCGAGTGCATCAAGTGACGGAGAAGTAAGCGAGTCGGATCGACGACTACCAGCCGAGTTCCCGCAATCGTTCATCGCTTATTCCGAAGTGGTGACCAACCTCGTGAATCACGGTTCTTCGCACCGCGACAACAACCTGTTCCTCGGTTTGACATCGGCTGCAGATTGGATCTTGGTAGATGGTGATGCGGTCCGGAAATGCGCCAGCGTAGGAACCCCGCTTTGTAAGCGGTACTCCTTGGTAGAGGCCCAAGATGTTTTCGGTGACGCCCCGGTCTTCCACCATGACGGCGACATTGGACATTCTGCTCCCAAGGTCGGTCGGAATCGAGTCCAGAGCGTCGGCGACCAGTTGCTCGAATCGGTCGCGAGAGATCGAGACCATCGCTTTAAGGTATCCCGTTGAGATGCCAGGTCGGAGGGCATTGAGCCAAGAACACCCGGGCGGTTCAGCTGCTCGGTTGAGGGACCCGTACCCGGCATGAGACCTTCGGGTTTACGCCGGCATAATTCAGAGGACCGGCGAGGATTGTCACGGCAATCGTTCCGGCCTTCGCGCAGTTCGCGAGGGAACCGCTGTAGTAGTGACGCTGCCCGGCCGCGGCCGCTCCGATGGCCAACCACACAACAAGAATCAGCGACACCAAGAAACTGATGACCCGCATGACGACCTCCTTGTCGCGCTGTCACGGCATCTTTGCGCACTCCAACCGCAAATGCACCGGTCATCCCTTGCACAGTTCTCGTCGGGTATGACACACGCCTCGATGTTGTTGGCGTCCGTTCACCTACGACGGCACCGAAACTGTTGGCCAATCCGGCCACGCTCGCGTCGGAGGGCGCCTTTACGACGCTTCGATCGGCGGGGATCTGGGTTTGACTGAACCCTTCCCCGACCCCCGACCGATCAAACGTCAGGCATCGGTTGGATGCCTGGCCTTCCCAAGGGTGCCGATGTATGACGGGTTGGCCGGCCCCGGGATCACCAGGCGGCCGTCGTGGTTCAGTTGGGCAGCTTGGCCATGACGTCTTCGGCGACCACTTGAAGGTGCTCGAGATCCGAGAGATCGAGCAGCTGCAGGTACAACCGGGTGACCCCGACCTCGGCGAAGGTGGCGATTTTCTCCAGCACCTCGCCGGGTGTCCCGGCGAGCCCGTGCTCGCGCAGCTCGGTCGCCCCGCGCCCGATCCGACCCGCCCGCCGCGTGACCTCTTTGTCGTCGCTGCCGCAGCACAGCACCTGGGCGGCCGAGTGGACCAACGTCGCCGGGTCACGGCCGATCCGTTCGCACGCCTCGTCGCCCCGTTCGAACTGGGCCGCGCACACCTTGACCGGTGCGAAGGGCACGTTCAGCTCGGCGGCGAAACGGGCCGCCAACGCCGGGGTCCGACGCGGCCCGTGACCGCCCACCACGATCGGCGGATGCGGTTGCTGGCGGGGCTTGGGCAGGGCCGGGCTGTCCTTCAACCGGTAATGGCGCCCGTCGAAGGAGTAGGTCTCGCCGAGCGGCGTGCTCCACAGGCCGGTGATGATCTCGACCTGCTCCTCGAGGCGTTCGAATCGTTCGCCGAGCGGCGGGAACGGGATCCCGTAGGCGGCGTGCTCGGCCTCGTACCATCCCGCCCCGATGCCGAGCTCGACCCGGCCGTCGCTCATGTCGTCGATCTCGGCCACGGCGATGGCCAGCGGGCCCGGCAGGCGGAACGTCGCCGCGGTGAGCAGCGTGCCGAGCCGGATCCGCTGGGTCTCCCGGGCCAGGCCGGCCAGGGTGGCCCAGGCATCCGTCGGGCCGGGGTCCCCGCTGATCTCGCCCATCTTCAGGTAGTGGTCGGAGCGGAAGAAGGCGTCGTAGCCGTAGGCCTCGGTGGCCTTGGCCACCGCCAGCAGGTCGGCGTACGTCGCCCCCTGCTGGGGCTCGGTGAACACTCGCAGATCCATCGTCAGCCCCCTCTCGTCACGGCCCGAGGATAGGACGGGCGCGCCGAGCCGCGACGCGCCGGATCACCAGTGATCTCGGTGGTGCACCTCGGAGAGGGGGAGCCGGCTCCGCCAACCGTGGCGTTCGAGGTCCGGCACCTCCTCGAGATGGGTCACCGGGCCGAGGCACAGCCACGCGACCGGACGCACGCCCGGAGGCAACCCGACCAGTTGGGTGACGAAGTCCTCCCGGTAGAACGAGACCCAGCCGACCCCCATCCCTTCGGCGGTAGCGGCCAGCCACAGGTTCTCGATGGCCAGACAGACCGAGTACAGGCCGGCGTCGGCGATGGCATGGCGGCCGAGCACGTTGGGGGCACCCCGCGCGGGGTCGTAAGTGACCACGATCGAGAGGGTCGAGTCCAAGATCCCCTCGATCTTGATGTCGGCAAACCGTTCGGCCAGCGGCGGAGCAAGTGCGTCGGCGAACACCTTGCGCTCGGTCTCGACGTGCTCGTGGAAGGCTCGCCGGACGCCCAGATCCTCGATCACCACGAAGTCCCACGGCTGGGAGAGGCCGACGCTGGGCGCCGAGTGGGCCGCCCCGAGCATCCGCTCGAGCGTCGCCTGGTCGACCGACGCGCCGGTGAACTCGGCCCGCACGTCACGGCGAAGGGCGATCGCCTCGTAGACGCCCACCACTTCGTTGTCCTTTGCCCGATCCATTCCGAAGGGTCGACCGCGGCCGAGGCCGGTCAGCCGGACTGCAGGGTGTCGAGATCGACGGCGCCGCTCGGCGCGACCACATTGACCGGCTGGTCGTACTGGGAGAAGGTCAGGGCTCCCGCCTGGCCCTTGCCGCCCACGGCGGACACCTTCAAGATGTACGGCTGGCCCGACTTGGCCACATAGAGATCACCCTCCGACTTGAGACTCTTGTTGTCCGCCGAGATCACGATCGCGGTCTTGCCGCCCACGTGGGCGGTTCCCGCGTTGACGAACTTCGAGTTCTCGAGGCTCGAGCCAAACAGCTGCTTCATGAAGGAGCCCGAGTTCAAGAACTGGGCGAGGGGTGAGCCGGTCGAGGTGGTGGCGGCGGTCGACACCCACTTGCCGACGAAGAGCTTGGCCGCCGAGGCACTGACCTGTTGGGTCCAGAATTTTGCGTTGCCCATGAAGTACACCGTGCCGCCGACCAGCCGGACCGTGGCCAGGCCCTTCCCGATCCCGATGGTGCCCTCGCCGGCTCCGCTGGTGCTGGCCGAAACGTCGAGCGAGATCGTCTGGGTCCCCTCGGCCACCGAGCCGACGATCTTGACCGAGGTGGCGGCCTCGCTGGTGGTGATCGCCTGCTTCACGATCTGCTCGGGCGAGGAGGCGGCCGAGACGGGAGCACTGCCCAGCGCGAGGGTCATGCCTCCAGCCGCCAACGCCCCGACCATCAAACGGGTGGGGGAGACATGCATCTTCAGGTCCTTTCTGGTGCCCGCGTTCAGCGCCTCATCGCAAGGGTCCACCGAGGGCCACACATTCTGACCCAAGTTCCCCGGGCCACGTTCCATGGGGGGCAGAAACCGTCCCGATCCCGGTGTCCCACCCCCGACCAGGCACGGGGGGAGGGGCTCAGCCACCGGCGGCTGCGGTCACGATCTCGACCCGGGCGCCGTCGAGAAGGGTCGAATCGGTCCAGGCCGAGCGCGGCACCACCTGTCCGTCCACCGCGATGGCCACGCCGCGCCGCTCGATCCCGACCAACGCCACCAACCCGGCCAGGGTGGTCGAGGTGGGCACGACACACGGCTCGCCGTTGACCACGACCTCCACGCCGTCGTCGCTCCTCACCTTGCGCGAGGTCAACGTCTCGATCGCGCCGGCGGGGCGCCCTCGGTCGAGTGGCGCACGCCGAACGACGCCAGTTCGGGCGGGACCGGCGTGCCGTTCACTAGCGCACCGATCGCCTCGGCGGTGATCGGTGCCAACAGGATCCCGTTGCGAAAGTGCCCGGTGGCCACGGCCAACCGGGGCACCTCGGTCCATCCCACGTGGGGGGCGTTGTCGGCGCTCGCCGGCCGCAGCCCGACCGCGCATTCGGCCAGCTCGAGCTCGTCGATGCCAGGAACGAGACGTCGGGCGTCGTCGAGCAATCCGTGGACCGCACCGGCCTGGACTCGGCGGTCGGGCCCCATCTCCTCGACGGTGGCCCCGACCACCAACGAGTGGTCGCGCCGGGGCACCAGATAGCACGCTCGGCCATCCACCAATCCGCGGATGGTGCGCCCGAGCACCGGCCCCCGTCCGGCCAACCGCAAGATGTGGCCCTTGACCGGTCGAACGTCGGGGAAGACGCGCGCCGGCACCCCGCCGAGCGAGCCGGTCTGCCACCCCATCGCCGCGACGACGGTGCCGGCCCCGACCGCGGCGCCATCGTCGGTCAGCACGCCGCGTGCGGCACCGCTCGGGTCGACGTCGATCGCGACGACCCGGGCGGGGCGGAGCTCGACGCCCCGGCGTCGGCACGCTGCGATGAGGGCGGCCACCAGCAGCCGGTTGTCGACCTGGTGATCACCGGGCACCTCGGCGCCGCCGGAGATGGCCGGGGAGAGCTCGGGGACGGCCTGGCGGCACTCACTGGCACTCAGCCGCCGCGCGTCGAGACCGATGGACTGTCGGAAGGTGAGGAGGTGATCGAGCGCGGCGCGGTCGGAGGCGTCCCCGGCGACCACGACCGTTCCCGACGCCTCGAAGCCGATCGTGTCCTCGGCGTCCGCTTCGAGCGCGGCGGCGAACGCCGGCCAACGCTCGGCGCCCGCCACCAACAACCGCACCAGGGGCTCCTCGCCGAAGGCGGCCTCGTTCCCCGGCGCCAACATCCCGGCGGCCACCCAGGCCGCCCCGTGGCCCGGTTCGGGGTCGAGCACGATCACCCGGTGGCCGTCGCCGGCCAGCATCCAGGCGGCAGTGAGGCCGATGACGCCGCCGCCCGCGACCACCACGTCGTAGGTCGCTGGCGAGGCGGGAGCTTCGGTGTGGGCCACAGCGCGATGTTAGGGTTCGCCCCCGCCCCGGCCCGTCCGGCACGGGTGTGCGATACGCCAGGAGGCCACCGGGACCCGGTATATTCTCTGCGCACTGCTCCAGGGCCAGCGTCGTCCCGGGCGGCAGGACTCCGCATTGTGCAGGAGCCGAAACGCGTCGTTCGCCAGGGGCGGACGACAGAGCCCGGAAGGACGACCATGGCCCGCAGGGACCCTGGCGGCACGACACCCCCCAAGACCCTCTACGACCCGGCGTTCGAGCACGACGCCTGCGGGGTCGGTCTCGTGGCCGATCTCCAGGGTCGTCCGAGCCACACGCTGGTCGGCCAGGGCCTGTCGGTCCTGGAACGCCTGGCCCACCGTGGGGCGTCGGGGGCCGAGGTGGACACCGGAGACGGGGCGGGGATCCTCACCCAGATGCCCCACCGGTTCCTCTCCGGGGTGGCGGCAGAGCTCGGCATCGACCTTCCCGGTCCGGGTGGCTACGCGGCCGGCGCCGTGTTCCTCCCGACCGACCCCGACGACGCCAAGAAGGCCCGCGACCAGTTCGCCGCCCTGGCCGAGGAGGAGGCCCTGAGGGTCCTCGGGTGGCGCGAGGTGCCGGTGCGCGACGAGTCGCTCGGGGAGACGGCGCGGCGGGCCCAGCCCCGGATCGAGCAGGTCTTCGTCGAGCCGAGCGAGCCCGGTGCGGTGGCCAGCCCGATCGAGCTCGACCGGCTGGCCTTCGTCCTCCGCAAGCGCTTCGAGCACCAGGTCGATGGCGTGTACGTCTCGTCGCTCTCGGCCCGGACGATCGTCTACAAGGGCATGCTCACCGGCCACCAGCTGGGGGAGTATTACCCGGACCTCTTCGACGAGCGCTTCGAGTCGGGCCTCGTCCTCGTCCACTCGCGGTTCTCGACCAACACGTTCCCCAGCTGGCCGCTCGCCCACCCGTACCGGTACCTGGCCCACAACGGCGAGATCAACACGGTCCAGGGAAACCGGAACTGGATGCGGGCCCGGGAGGCCCTGCTCAAGACCGACTCGATCGACGGCGACCTGTCGCGGGTCTTCCCGATCTGCACCCCCGGGGCGAGCGACTCGGCCTCCTTCGACGAGGTGCTCGAGCTGCTGCACCTGGGCGGGCGGTCGCTGGCCCACTCGGTCCTCATGATGATCCCCGAGGCCTGGGAGAACCACCGCTCGATGGACCCGGCCCGCACCGCCTTCTACCGCTTCCATGCGGCCCTCATGGAGCCGTGGGACGGGCCCGCCGCCATCGCGTTCACCGACGGCACGGTCATCGGGGCGGTCCTCGACCGCAACGGCCTGCGGCCGGCCCGGTATTGGGTGACCGACGATGGGTTGGTGGTGCTGGCCAGCGAGGTGGGGGTCTTGGACCTCGACCCCGCCACCATCGTCCGCAAGGGCCGGCTGCAGCCGGGCCGCATGTTCCTGGTCGACACCGCCCAGGGCCGCATCGTCGACGACGCCGAAATCAAGGCCGAGCTGTCGGGCCAGCACCCCTATGCGGCCTGGTTGGCCAAGGACCAGATCACCCTCGACGAGCTGCCCCCGCGCAACATGCTCACCCCCCAGCACGCCAGCGTGGTCAGCCACCAACGCCTGTTCGGGTACACCACCGAGGAGCTCAAGATCCTGGTGAGCCCGATGGCCCGGACCGGCGCCGAGCCGACCGGTTCGATGGGGTCCGACTCGGCCATCGCGGTGCTGTCGGACCGCTCGAGGACGCTGTACGACTACTTCACCCAGCTGTTCGCGCAGGTGACCAACCCGCCGCTCGACGCGATCCGCGAGGAGCTGGTCACCTCCATGGCCGCGACCGTCGGCCCAGAGGGCAACCTGCTCGAGGCCCGGCCGGGCTCGTGTCGCCAGGTGGTCATGAAGGCCCCCGTCATCGACGCCGACGACCTGGCCAAGCTCATGTACATCAACGAGCACGGGGAGAACCCCGGGTTCAAGGCCTTCGCGATCGACGGATTGTTCCCCGTGCGCGACGCGGGTGACGTCGGTCGGCCGACCGAGGCGGGTGGGCGGGCCCTGGCCGAGGCGGTCGAGCAGGTCCGCGGCCGGGTGTCCGATGCCATCGCCGGGGGGGCCAACGTCATCATCCTTTCGGACCGCAACTCGACGGCCGAGCTGGCCCCGATTCCGTCGCTCCTCCTGGTGGCGTCGATCCACCACCATTTGGTCCGGGAGAAGGCCCGGACCCGGGTCGGTCTGGTGGTCGAGACCGGCGACGCCCGCGAGGTGCATCACATGGCGCTGCTCATCGGCTACGGCGCCGCCGCGGTCAACCCGTACCTGGCCCTGGAGTCGATCGACGACATGATCGCGTCCGGCCAACTCGACGGGCTCACGCCCCGCCAGGCCCGGGAGAACTACATCAAGGCGTCGTGCAAGGGCGTGCTCAAGATCATGTCGAAGATGGGCATCTCGACGGTGGCCTCCTATACCGGCGCCCAGGTGTTCGAGGCGGTCGGCCTCGACCCCTCGGTGATCGACGAGTACTTCACCGGGACGACCAGCCGCATCGGCGGCGTAGGCCTGGACGTGATCGCAGCCGAGGTGGCGGCGCGCCACCGGCGGGCCCACTTCGACCGGCCGACCGAGCTGGCTCACCGCGAGCTCGAGGGCGGCGGCGAGTACCAGTGGCGCCGCGACGGGGAGTTCCACCTGTTCAACCCGAAGACGGTCTTCAAGCTCCAGCACGCCACGCGGGCCAAGCGGTTCGACGTCTTCAAGGAGTACACCCAGGCGGTCGACGACCAGTCGGCGAAGCTGGCCACCCTGCGGGGCCTGTTGAACCTCCGGCCCGCCCCCGGGGGCCCGGTCCCGATCGACGAGGTCGAGCCGATCGAGGCGATCATGACCCGGTTCTCGACCGGGGCCATGTCCTATGGGTCGATCTCGGCCGAGGCCCACGAGACCTTGGCCATTGCCATGAACCGCATCGGCGGGCGCTCCAACACCGGCGAAGGAGGGGAGGACCCGTCCCGCTATATCCCCGACGACAACGGCGACCTGCGGCGCAGCGCGGTCAAGCAGGTCGCGTCGGGGCGGTTCGGGGTGACCAGCGAGTACCTGGTCAACGCGGACGACCTGCAGATCAAGATCTCCCAGGGAGCCAAGCCCGGCGAGGGAGGACAGCTGGCCGGCATCAAGGTCTACCCGTGGATCGCCCGGACCCGGCTGTCGACCCCCGGGGTGGGGCTCATCTCGCCACCGCCGCACCACGACATCTATTCGATCGAGGACATAGCGCAGCTGATCCACGACCTGAAGTCGGCCAACCCGCGGGCCCGGGTCCACGTGAAGCTGGTCGCCGAGGTGGGCGTGGGCACCGTGGCGGCCGGGGTGGCCAAGGCCCACTCCGACGTGGTGCTCATCTCCGGGCACGACGGGGGGACCGGGGCCGCCCCCATGACCTCGCTCAAGCACGCCGGGATCCCCTGGGAGCTGGGCCTGGCCGAGACCCAGCAGACCCTGCTGATGAACGGCCTGCGCGACCGGATCGTGGTTCAGGTCGATGGGCAGCTGAAGACCGGCCGAGATGTGGTGGTGGCGGCGCTGCTCGGCGCCGAGGAGTACGGCTTCGCCACCGCGCCGTTGGTGGTGTCGGGCTGCATCATGATGCGGGTCTGTCACCTCGACACGTGCCCGGTCGGCATCGCCACCCAGAACCCCGAGCTGCGCAAGCGCTTCACCGGCAGCCCCGAGTTCGTCACCACCTTCTTCGAGTACATCGCCGAGGAGGTCCGCCAGCACCTGGCCTCGCTCGGCCTGCGCTCGCTCGACGAGGCGATCGGTCGCACCGAGCTGCTCGAGGCGAGCGTGGCCATCGACCACTGGAAGGCGGCCGGGCTCGACCTCTCGCCGGTGCTGGCCCCGGTCGATTCCCCCTACGACACCGCCAGCCATCAGACGGTCCTGCAGGATCACCGCCTGGAGGACGCCCTGGACCACCGGTTCTTGGCCGCATGCCGTCCGGCCATCGAAGACGGCACGCGGGTCGAGGTGTCGGTGCCCATCACCAACGTCGACCGCACGGTCGGGACGCTGCTCGGCTACGAGATCACCCGGCGCCACGGTGGCAGGGGGCTCCCCGACGACACCATCAACCTGACCTTCTTCGGCTCGGCCGGCCAGAGCTTCGGGGCCTTCGTGCCCCGCGGGGTCACCATGCGCCTGCACGGCGACGCCAACGACTACTTCGGCAAGGGGCTCTCGGGGGGCCGGCTCATCCTGCGCCCGCCCGAGGACTCGCCCTTTGTGGCCGAGGAGCAGATCATCGCGGGCAACGTGATCCTCTACGGCGCCACCGGCGGCGAGGCGTTCGTGCGCGGCCAGGTGGGCGAGCGCTTCTGCGTCCGCAACTCGGGCGCGGTGGCGGTGGTCGAAGGGGTGGGCGACCACGGGTGCGAGTACATGACCGGTGGGCGGGTGGTGGTGCTCGGTCCGACCGGGCGCAACTTTGCCGCCGGCATGTCGGGCGGCGTTGCCTACGTCTATGACCCCGACCGCACCTTCGGTGAGCGGTTGAACCTCGACATGGTCGAGGCCGAGCCGCTCGGTGACGACGACGTCGCGTGGCTGGAGGGCATCGTCGCCCGCCACGCCGAGGAGACCGGCTCGAGCGTGGCCAACCGGCTGCTCGAGGACTGGCCGTCCACGGTCGTCGACATGGTCAAGGTGATGCCGCTCGACTACCGGCGGGTGCTCGAGGCCACCGCGAGGGCCGAAGCGGGCGGGAAGTCGGTCGACGAGGCGGTCATGGCGGCAGCCCATGGGTAAGACGACCGGGTTCATGGAGTTCGGACGCAACCTCCCGCGGCGCCGTCCGGTACGAGTCCGGGTCCGGGACTGGCGCGAGGTCTACGAGCCCTTCCCGACTCAGCGCGCCCGGGAACAGGGGGCCCGCTGCATGGATTGTGGGATTCCGTTCTGCCACGAGGGCTGCCCGCTCGGGAACCTGATCCCGGAATGGAACGACCTCGTCTGGCGCGACGACTGGTCCAACGCGATCGAGCGGCTGCACGCGACCAACAACTTCCCCGAGTTCACCGGGCGGCTCTGCCCGGCGCCGTGCGAGGCGGCGTGCGTGCTCGGCATCAACTCGGACCCGGTGACCATCGAGCGCATCGAGTACGAGATCGCGGAGCGGGCCTGGAACGAGGGATGGGTGACCCGCCAGCTGCCCCGGGAGCGGACCGGCAAGCGGGTGGCCGTGGTCGGATCGGGGCCCGCCGGCCTGGCCGTGGCCCAGCAGCTGACCCGGGCCGGCCACGAGGTGGTGGTGTTCGAGCGGGCCGAGAAGCCAGGCGGCCTCCTCCGCTACGGGATCCCCGAGTTCAAGATGGAGAAGCGGGTGCTCGACCGCCGCCTCGACCAGCTGGTGTCCGAGGGGGTGCAGTTCCGCTGCTCGACCTCGGTGGGCCGGCCCGACGGGGCGTCACCGCGGGACTCGCTCGAGCCGGGGCTCGAACGCGGGCTCGGGACGGCCAACGGGCCCGAGGTCGAGGTGGTGTCGGCGGCCCAGCTGCGCGAGGAGTTTGACGCCCTGGTGCTGGCCGGCGGCGCCACCGTGCCACGGGACCTGGAGGTGCCCGGGCGCCAGCTCGACGGCGTGCACTTTGCGATGGAGTACCTCAAACCGGCCAACCTGGTCCGCGAGGGTGCCCTCGCCGCGCCGCCAATCGACGCCCACGGCAAGCACGTGATCATCATCGGCGGGGGAGACACCGGAGCCGACTGCCTGGGCACGGCGCATCGCCAGGGGGCGGCGTCGGTGGTCCAGCTCGAGATCCTGCCCGAGCCGCCGGGGGACCGGGCCGACGTGCACCCCTGGCCGACCTGGCCGGTCATCCTGCGCAGCTCGGCCGCCCACGAGGAGGGCGGTAAGAGGATGTTCGCGGTGTCGACGACCGAGCTGGCCGACGACGGCCACGGCGCCGTGGCGGCGTTGCGGGGCCACGAAGTCGAGATGTCGCTCGAGGGGGGCCCAGCGACCTTCCATCCGATGTCCGGCAGTGACTTCGAGCTGCCGGCCCAGCTGGTGCTGCTCGCCCTCGGGTTCAGCGGCGCCGAACGCCACGGGGTGGTCGGCGAGCTTGGCATCGAGATCGCCCCTGGCGGCTCGGTGGCGGCCGCCGCCGACTGGTCGACCAACGTCGAGGGCGTGTTCGTGTGCGGCGACATGACAAGGGGACAGTCCCTCATCGTGTGGGCGATCGCGGAGGGACGGTCGGCCGCCGCGGCCGTCGACCGCTGGCTCATGGGTGAGACGGCGCTACCGGCGCCGCTGCGACCCGGCCAACTCGCGTTTCGCTAGCCGCCCCGGGGGCGGTCGTCGCATACTGAGGGTCATGGGATCAACCATCAGCGCCATCGTGATCGACGCGGTGGACGTCGATCGGGTGGCGGCGTTCTGGGCCGCCGTGCTCGGCTGGGAGCACGGCCGGGATGCCGACGGTGACGCCTCGGTCTGGGACCCGGGAAACGAAGACGCCGTCGACCTGGTCGTCCTCGCGGTGCCAGAGACCAAGAGGCTCAAGAACCGGCTCCACATCGACCTGTGCCCGACCGGCGTCGACCAGGCCGAGGAACTGGAGCGGCTGCTCGGCCTCGGCGCGGTCGAGGTCGACATCGGCCAGGGAGAACAGACCTGGGTCGTCCTGGCCGATCCCGAGGGCAACGAGTTCTGCCTGCTTCGCCGGCGGTCCGATGTCGCCGGCGCGGCAACCGCCTCGGGGTAGGTTGCGATCCATGGTGTCGGTGCCCGATCGGGCCACCCGCGCTCAATCGTTTGGCGCGATCGCAAACGACTACAACCGGTACCGTCCCGGCCCACCCCTCGAGGCGGCCCGCTGGGTGCTGGGCGAGGACCGCCACCGCGTGCTCGACCTCGGGGCCGGGACCGGAGGCCTCACCCGTTCGCTGGTGCAGCTGGCACCCCGAGTGAGCGCGGTGGAGCCCGACGCCCGCATGCGGGAGGTGCTGGCCCGTCACTGTCCCGGCGCGACCGTGGTCGGCGCGGTGGGCGAACGGCTCCCCTTCGTGGAGGGGTGCGCCGACGGCGTGGTCGCGTCGGCCTCCTGGCACTGGATGGACCCGGCGTTGGCCAGCGCCGAAGTGGCCCGGGTGCTGGCGCCCGGCGGGATCTTCGGGTTGCTGTGGAGCGGTCCGGACCGACAGGTGGCGTGGGTGAGCGACGTGCTCGGTCGCCGGCGCAGGCCCGAAGGCCAGGACGGCGGCGAGTTCCGCCGCCGCCGCACCATGGTGCTGCCCGAGGACCTGCCCTTCGGCGAGCCCGAGACGACGGTGGTCCGGTTCAGCGTCACCGTCGACGTCGACGACCTGGCCGGGCTCTCGGGGACCTTCTCGGTGGTCATCGTGGGCGGGGGCGCCGAGCGGGAGGCCCGGATGGAGACGGTGCGGGCACGGGCACGGGCCCATCCCGAGGTCGGCGAGGGCCGGATCGAGCTGCCCATGGTGTGCCGGTGCTGGCGGGCCTTCCGGTCCGACGGCCCAGGTCCGGCCTGACCGCCCGTTGGCCGGGCGCCGCTCAGGCGGGCCGGGTCGCCCCCACGAAATTGCTCAGGTCGCCCGACTCCTCCCGCACCACGGTGCCGGTGTGCGGGGCATCGATCATCACCCCGCCACCGACGTAGATGCCGACGTGCTCGACCGAGTGGACCGAATCGCCGAAGAACAGCAGGTCACCCGGTTGCACCTCGGTGCCGTCGGGCACCGAAGGTCCGGCGTCGAACTGGTCCTGGGCCACCCTCGGCAGGTCGACGCCAGCGGCGCGGTAGGCGGCCTGGACCAACCCCGAGCAGTCGTACCCTCCCGGGCCGGTCCCGCCCCACTTGTAGGGGACGCCCAGCTGCGCGGCAGCAAACGCGAGCGCGGTTGCCGCGTCGGCGGTCATCTCGGGGTTCGTCGACAACGCCTGGGCTAACACCACGACGATCTCGACGTACTCGACCGAGTGGTTGTAGTCGCCTATCGCGGCGAACAGCGTTGCCGGTGCCCCCCCACCGTCCGCGCAAAGCAACTTGGCGGCGCTGTAGATCGCGTCGACAGGGTCATAGGGGGAGGGTGGGTTCGCCCCACCCGGTCCGACCACACCGAACTGGGCGAATGTCGCCGGCTCGAACTGCATTGGGCCCTCGGCCCCGGCATAGTTGGCCCCGCTGGCCACCCCGGGCGCCCCCGACCGGCCACTGTCGCTCTCCACCCGTCCGATTGCGGCCAGCACCGCCCATGGGAGCCCCGGACAGGTCGCGGCGGCGTTCTGGTCCAGCATCTCCCAAGCGGCCGGCACCGCCGGAGTGTCCTGGCGGCCGACGGCCGGCCCGCCGGTCGACGACGTGCTGTCGCTGCCGTCCAAGGCGGCCACGCATCCACCGAGCAACACCGCAAAGATCACGCACCCCGCGACGACGGCCACGACGACCCGGCCCACCTGCCCACCCTTTCGTCCCGACGGCCCTGTGGCCCTGTCGTTGACGAACGAAACGGTCTCGATGGTTGAGGCACCGACCCGAGCACTTCTCGGTCGGGGAGCGACTTCTTAGTGCAGCTTGTTCTTAGTGCAGCTTGTTCTTAGTGCAGCTTGTTCTTAGTGCAGCTTGTTCTTAGTGCAGCTTGTTCTTAGTGCAGCTTGTTCTTAGTGGCGTGTACTCACTGTGGTGTCGATCGCGCCCCATGTCTTCGGTCCCAGGTGTTCGGTCCTAGCCGAAGCTCACCGTTCCAGTTCCGGTGACCTCCGCCCAGGCGTCGACCGGATTGGCGTTCGTATTGCACTTGCCACTCTTGGTGAACGGGAGGATGAAGGCAAGCGTCTCGGTGACGGTCACCGAGCCCGAGATCCCCGCATACGCCTTGGTGCCGCTGACGATCGGCACCGGTGCCGTGACGACGAACGAGGCCGAGCAGGTGGTGGCGTCGTATTCGGTCGGGTTGGCGTTGTTGATCGCGGCGTTCACCTGGGCGACATCGACCAGGATGGTTCCCTTCTTGAGAACGAGGTCGCTGTCGGTGCCCTTCTTGTCTGCCTTGCCGGCTGAGTTGGACTTGACCGTCTTGCCATAATCGGCGATCGCGCCGGTGATCAACACGGTCCCGCCCCCGCCCCCGGTGGCGGTCGGCGTGACAAAAACCTGGATGGCCCCGCCGGTCGGGGCGGCGGCCCCAAATGCCGGGGAGCTGAAGAGGAGACTCCCAAGGACAGCGACACCGAGTGTCTTGGCGATTCGCATTCGTGACCTTTCCGTCATCGAGGACCGGCACCCCCGTGCTTGGGGCGGCACCTTAGCCATTTCCTCGTTTCGTACAAAACTTGCCCGGCCCTTCGGGCCGGTGCCCTCGCTCGTCTGGGGGCGGGTACCCCGGGTACGCTCGGCCCCTGAGCCAGGGCGTTCGCGCCCGGGTTGGCATCGATCGTGCGACAGGGGAGGACAGCCATGCGCAGCACAATGCAGGAGGTTCCGCTCCTGATCAGCGGCATCTTGCGTCACGGCCAAGCGGTCCATGGCAACAGCGAGGTGGTCACGGTGCTGGCCGACGGCTACCGGACCAGCACCTTCACCGAGGTGGCCTCCCAGGCCGAGCGGTTGGCCAAGGCGCTCGGGCGCCTGGGGGTGGGCCCAGGGGATCGGGTGGGCACCTTCACCCCCAACAACCAAGAGCACCTGGCCGCCTACCTCGGCGTCCCCTCGATGGGCGCGGTGCTCCACACGCTCAACATCCGGCTGTTCCCAGAGCAGCTGAGCTACGTGGCCAACCACGCCGAGGACAAGGTGATCATCGCCGACTCCTCGGTGCTGCCGTTGCTCGCCGCGATCTGGGACGACCTGAAGACGGTCGAGCACCTGATCGTGATCGGCGAGGGCGACACCGAGCGCTTCGGTGAGACGCTCTCCTTCGACGAGCTGCTGGCCGCCGAGGAGCCCGGATACGACTGGCCCGAGTTCGACGAACGAGACGCCGCCGCGATGTGCTACACGAGCGGCACCACCGGGAACCCAAAGGGGGTCGTGTACTCGCACCGCTCGACGTACCTGCACACGATGGCCCATGTCTCGGCGAGCTCGATCGCGATGACCGAGAAGGACCGGCTACTGGTCATCGTCCCGATGTTCCACGCCAACGCGTGGGGGACCCCGTACAGCTGCTGGATGGTCGGCTCCGACATCGTGATGCCGCAGTCCTATGTGCAGGGGGAGCGGCTCCTGCACATCTTGGAAGACCAACGCATCACCCTGTCATGTGGGGTCCCGACGGTCTGGAACGACCTGCTCCGGGCGCTGGCCAACAACCCCGGCTTCGACCTGAGCGCGCTTCGCTCAGTCACCGCGGGTGGTGCGGCGGTGCCCCGGGCGCTCTTCGAGGCCTTCGCCGACCAAGTCGGCGCGGAGCTGGTCCAGGGGTGGGGGATGACCGAGACGAGCCCGCTGGCCGCCTTCGGCCGCCCGCCCGCCGACTGTCCTCCCGAACAAGAGCTCAACTACCGGACCAAGGCCGGCCGGGTGGTGCCGGCCGTCGAGGTCCGCGTCGTCGCCGAAGACGACACCATCCTTCCCAACGACGGCGAGTCGGTGGGGGAGTTCGAGATCCGGGGCCCATGGATCACCGCCTCGTACTACAAGGACGACGACCCGCACCGGTTCCACGACGGCTGGCTGCGCACCGGCGATGTCGGAAGCATGGACGACCAGGGGTACATGACCATCTCGGATCGCACCAAGGACGTCATCAAGTCGGGCGGCGAGTGGATCTCCTCGGTCGACCTCGAGGGTCAGGTCATGGGATTTCCGGGCGTCTTCGAGGCGGCGGTCATCGCCGTTCCCGACGCCCGCTGGGACGAGCGCCCGCTGGTCTGCGTGGTGCCGGACGAGGGCGCATCGCTGGACGCCGCCGAGCTCCAGAAATTTCTCCAGGGCAAGGTGGCCCGCTGGGCGCTCCCCGAACGCTGGGCTTTCATCGACGCGGTGCCCAAGACCTCGGTCGGGAAGTTCGACAAGAAGGTGCTGCGGGCCCAATACGCCGACGGCAGGCTCGACGTGGTCACGCTCGAGCGCCCTCCCGCTTGAGCCGGCCGAACCAGCCGCTCACCGAGCTGGCCCAGCGCATTCGGTCGCTGGCCGAGGAGCTGGCCGACCTCGCCCTGGATCGCCTGCTCGACGCGACCGAGCGCGAGGTGGACGACCCGAAGGCGGCGGTGGCCGAGGAGCGGCGGCTCACCCGCGCCGCCCGGGCGCTGGAGAAGGCGGCCGGCGAGCTCGAGGCGCTGTCGGCCGGCGACGAACGGCTGACCGAAGCCTGAGGCGGTGTGTCGGGGCGCTCGTCACGAACCAATCTGTCCACGTTCACCTGGTCGCCCGACGGCGCCCGGATCACCAAGTCCTACGACCTTGAGGCGACCGAGGAAGCGTTCGCCCCGCGACGGGTGATCCTCGCTCACCACCACCGCCGACCACGGGCGCGCACGCAGTTCTCCTACGAGCTGCGGGTCAATCAACTCCTGTCTCGCCACCCGCCGGCGCTGGCCACCCCGCGGCTTCTCGGCCACGACCGCCGAACGGCCTCCCTCACCTTCGAGGCGGTGGACGCCGAGCCCCTCGGTCCGAAGTACCCACTTCAGCTCTCCGACGAGCATGTGGGCGAACTCATCGCACTGGCCCGGGCGATCGGGTCCTACCGCCACCACCCGCGATGGCTCCGACGGTTCCCTATCCGGTCGCGCCTGTGGTCGGCCCGCCGGGCCGCCCTGGTGACCGAGGCCGAGCACCGGGCACTGCTCGCCCTCTGCGAGAACCTGACCATCGACTGGGTGTTCGCCCACGGAGACATCACCGCGCGTAACGTGCTCGACGGACCGCACGGCCTGGTGCTCATCGACTGGGAGTGGGCGGGCCTCTACCCGGACGGCTACGAGCTCGCGTTCGTCTGGTTCGCTCTGGTCGACCGCCCCGGCGGCCGCGAAGCAGTGGAGGCGGCTCTCCGCACCAACCCCGGGACCTTCTGGCTCTCGGCGCTGCTCATCGAGCTCTTGCACCTCGAGTTCGGGGTGCCCGAGCAGTTCCGCTCCAGCCATGTAGAGACCAAGGAACAGCTACTCGCGCGCGTGCTCGGGGATGGCTGACCGGTGAACGGTTGAATCCGGGCGCCGTGACCTCGCGTCTCAGCCGGTGCAGCGGTTCAACGCGTCGATCAGCTGGCGCAGCCGGCCGTAGTGGATGCGATCGAAACGCAGCGCGACCCGGGCCAGCTCCAGCTGGTCGTTGTCGGAACGTTCGGGCGGGAACGGGGACGCCAGGCGGATCGACCCCGACACCACGATGTCGGCGAACTCCTTGTTGAGCGCGGCCACCTCGCTCTGGGTGGGAGCCTTCTGGAGACGCAGCACCAACAGGTCGCCGACGAAGCGGCACGAGTGGTAGTTGCGGTAGAAGTCGAGGACCTCGCGCGCGGCGTCGTCGACCGTGGTGACGACGCGGTAGAGCGAGAGATCGTCGGGTGAGATGTAGCCCGGACCGGTGGACAATTCCTCGACGAACTCCTGCCAGCGCGACCAGTACGAGCCCCCGGGGGTCTCCACCAGCACCACGGGGGCCGGCTCGGCTTTGCCGGTCTGGAGCAGGGTCAACAGCTCGTAGCACTCGTCGAGGGTGCCGAAGCCCCCCGGCAGGACCGCGTAGCCGTGCGACTCCTTGATCAACATGAGCTTGCGGGTGAAGAAGTACCGCATCTCGACGAGCTTGGGGTCCTGCGCGATGAACGGGTTGGCCCCCTGTTCGAACGGGAGCCGGATGTTGACCCCGAAGGAGCGGTCGGCCCCGGCCCCCTCGATGCCCGCGGCCATGATCCCGGGGCCTGCGCCGGTGACCACCATCCAGCCGGCCTCGGCCAGGTGGGTGGCCAGGTCCCGGGCCAACATGTAGATGGGGTCGGCCGGCATGGTGCGGGCCGAGCCGAACATGGTCAGCTTGCGAACGTGGCGGTAGGGCCGGAACACCCGGAAGGCCTCGGTCATCTCGGCCAGCGCGGCGTCGGCGATCTTCAGGTCACCCGGGGCGGTCCCCTCCCGGGTCATCGACCAGATCGACGAGAGCAGGGAGCGAAGCAGGCCGACCTGGGTCCGGGACATCTGGCGGCCCTCGGCGATGGCGTCCAGCGCGGCGTCGATCGCCTCCTTGTCGGGGATCTCGGCCGGCCCGATGACCGGCGGCGAGGCCGAGAGCAGCGGCGGCGGCTCCTCGGAACTAGCGCCGCCCGGCGCGGACCGGGCGCGCCCGGCGCTCACGCGCCGGCCAGCGCGGGGGGACGACCGTAGAGGGTGGTGCGCTGCTCGAGTGGGCGTCCGAGCGGGCCCACCAGCTCGGCCATCTCGTCGACCTCTAGCCGCTGCCCGTGGGTCGCCCCCGCGGCACGAGAGATGTTCTCGTCCATGAGGGTGCCGCCGATGTCGTTGGCCCCGGCGCAGAGGATCT